>OODK01000016.1_pt1 | contig 248363 bp, 217 predicted proteins | sample 1671371 | NCBI WGS metagenome assembly OODK01 (sample SAMN06348150, study PRJEB24527) | human gut metagenome | biome: human gut; feature: ankylosing spondylitis patient; material: feces | host: Homo sapiens | place: China | collected 2015-10 | reverse complement strand
GTCAACTTTGTCAGGAATTAATCTTCAAACTGACAACTATTTTCAGTACACTTCAAACCTCTTTTGAACTTAGGTAAAAACGATCCTACGTTTCATTCAAAACGCAAGTGCATTTTAGATAAAACGTCAAAGCGTTTTGGTTGAAACGCACTTGCGTTTAAAAGAAAACGCCCTTGCGTTTGGTAACGAACGCAAGGACGTTTTTTTTTATTCATTTCAGTCAATATTTCCTATGGTAAATTTCTCAGGGTGTTTTCCTTTGAAATCCTTGAAATATAACTTGATTTCCTTCATGTCTTTTTCAATGTCACCCGTGGGCAAGAGGTATTTTCCTGCTGTAATGCACTTCTTTTCATAATCTATTCCAATCAATACAATCGGAATTTTTGCCCCCAAGGCAATGTAATAGAATCCCTTTTTCCAGTCGGGATTAGCCGAACGTGTTCCTTCCGGTGTAATGGCCAGATGGAATGTGTCACTTTTTTCAATGCGTTGCACCAGTTGGTCTACCATAGAAGTACGCTTGTCGCGGTGTACGGGGATACCTCCCATTTTTCGGAATATGATTCCCAACGGGAAGAAGAACCATTCCTTTTTCATCAGAAAACCCGATTCACGCCCTATGGCTGTGATAAACAATTTTCCGATAAACAAGTCCCAGTTGGTGGTATGCGGAGCCGCACAGATGATGCACTTTTTAAAATCGGGTACATTTACTTCTGCTTTCCAGCCCAGCAGTTTGTGGTAGATAAACCGGCAGATAGCTTGTTTCATGTGTGTTATTTCGACAGTTCTTCCAGTTTCTTGAACACGTTGTCTACTTCAGCATTGAAGTCCGCTCTCAGTTTTTTGTAGAACAGTTTCACGCTGCCCGGCTCTGTGTGGCTGATGCGGCTGATGATGTCATTACGCAGGTTGATAATCTGCAGGAATACTTCGCTGTAAGCTTCCCGTTTTTCTGCATTTGCGTTTGCTGATTCCACCAGACAGAGTCCTGCTGCCAGTTCTGTAATATAATTGACTGTTTTTTTCAATGATCTTCTACTAGCCATAATTCTAAAGTTTTTAGTTAATAAAAAATGATTATGGTGTAAAGATACGATTTCTTTTGGAATATCCATGAAACAGTACCCGATTCTTGTAGATAAAAACATTCCGTACTGCTCCGGCGACCTGTATTGAGTGAAGAATTTGTCACCGGAACGTACGGAATGAAATTAGTAAAGAGAGATCTATAGGTTGTCCTTTATAAAAGGCAAAGTGTTAGTTCGCAAATAGCATGTTGAATTCTTTTTTTATCAAATGTTTCTTGGCTGTTACTGCCGCACTTCTTCCCGGTTCGATACCTTCATTGATGGTGAATTCCATTATTTTGGTAGCTCCTATCAGTTCATCGTCAATTTCGTTGTCGGGCGTTCCTATAGGAAATACTCCAGATGTCGGGTTACTTCCTGATTTAGGAGTAACTGCTATACCTTTGTAAGTAACTCTGACGGTATAGTTTGTGGCAATAGAGGGGTCACAGTTTGCAAACATATTTACCCATACCTGATATGTTCCTTTTTGCATGCAATCTGTTTTGAAGAAAATGTTTTCACTGTTTTTCCAGTCAATGTCGCAGCCTGCATTGGAGTCAATATCCAATCCGATTTTTCCCCATTCAACATCTGGTTCATTTTCATAATCATCACTTTCCAGCCAGTCATTGATAATTTCGTATTCTTTTGAATAATAGGGGAAAGGCTGACCGTAATAAATGACATTTCCGTTGGGTTCTACGACATACAAATCCACGTCTTTTTCATTACTGAAACGCAGGTTGACTTGTAAATCGCCTGTACCGGCTTCTATGTAGTTGGTTTCACTTGTAAATTGAGAGGAAACTTCACCTTGTTTGTTTACTGTGGTAAATACAAGCGTGAAGCTGCTATTCAGATTCTGGCTTAATAATACAAGCACAGTATAGGTGTAGATTCCATTATTTGTGGTGGCACGTCCTTGTACGTTTGCTGGTGCATCTAACTTTACTTTAAGGTATCCGGATTCTCCTTCTACACCGATATTTACATAGTCTAATTCTTCATAGGAATTTAATGTAAGATAGGATGTTCCTCCAGGAAGAGCTGCTTTATCAAAAGTAGCAGTTTGAAGCATGGGAGTGTCTCCTACAGGCATACTTCCTTCTGTGTATTCACTGTTGTCTACATCAATAAACTGGTCTTGCAATGCGCTTTTGCCTGGTTCATCGTCACTTCCGCAGGCATACAGAGCCATGGCACAAAATACAATACTGAATAGTTTGAGAAGTTGTTTCATAGTGTTTTTCATTTTATACGCCTATTCCCCTGATGCGAGTGATAAAATATGCGAACGCAGGGAATATTCCTTGTAGAAAGGAATGTGTTCGCTTTTTGATTTTTTTATTTCCAACTGCAAACGTTTTTGTTGTTTTTCATTTTTCTCAAAAGTAATTGTATTTTTGTTTCAAAACAAATTCAAATAAGTTCAAATTGTTTGTGATTGTTGTGATTTTGAAACTATTTGTGCGAATTTGTGGACTATGCGGGCGAAAAATCTATGATATTTTAGCTGAATATTTTTTACCTTTGCAGCATGGAATAAGGACGTTATGAAACGAATATTGATTTATACAGGTGCAGGCTTGCTGCTGTTATTGCTGTTACTGGCCGGTGGACTATGGATTTTCCGTAACCGTATCTTGAACCGGATGGCAGAAAGAAAGATTACTCAAGTGGAGGAGCGGTACGGACTGGAAGTGCATTACGATGAGTTGCGCTTTGAGGGAACCGGATGTCTTTTCCTGAACGGGCTGTCAGTTGTTCCCGAGGAGAGGGATACATTATTGACACTTCGGTCGGCCACGTTTAATTTAGGCTTCTGGCAATTGCTGAAAGGAAATGTGGAGGTGATGGATGTGGCGTTGGACGGATTGACGGTGGATTTTGTTAAAGAGAACCAGCAGGCTAATTATGATTTCTTGTTCCGAAGCAGATCGAATGGTGAAAAAGAAACGGAACGGGCTCCCGAAAAGGCGGGATATGACAAGCGTGTGCAAACCTTGCTGAATGGAGTGTTCCGTTTGTTGCCTTCTGAGGGGCGTCTCACCCGTCTGCATGTGCGCGAACGGAAGGACAGCGATTCCGTCAGCCTGTATGTACCGGAATTCAATATTGAGAATCACCGGTTCCGTAGCCAGCTTACTTTTGTAGAAGAAGGACATACACAGCATTGGGAAACGGAGGGAGAAATCAATTCCGGTGAGCGCCGTGTGTCGGTCTGCATTCAGGCACCTGAACTGACTGTGCCTTACATTCGCCGCCGTTTGGGAGCGGAAGTGGCCTTCGAACGGTTGTGGTTAAGTTTCACGCAGCAGGAGGAAGATGAGAAAATGGTGTTGCTTGGTCAGACGGAGGTAGACGGACTGAAAGTCTTCCATCATCGCTTGTCGCCGGAGCGTATTAACCTGAATCATGGGAAGCTGGATTTTCAGTTGAATGTGGAACCGCATGCCCTGGAACTGGACAGTTGCAGTACGATACGTTTCAATGACTTGCAGTTTCATCCCTACCTGCGGGTAGAACCGCCCAGCCACCTTATGGCTTCCATACATCAACCCCTGTTTCCGGCTAAGGAGCTTTTCAACTCCCTTCCGCATGGACTTTTCGAGAACCTGGAAGGGATTCGTGTGGAAGGAGAATTGGCATACGATTTCGAACTGGATGCCGATTTGGCTCGTCCTGACAGCCTGAAGTTTTATTCCGACCTGCGTCCGCAGCATTTCCAGATACTGGGTTACGGAACAACCAATCTTGGTAAGATGTCTGAAGAGTTTGAGTATACGGCTTACGAGAATGAAATGCCTGTACGTACTTTTCCGGTGGGGCCGTCGTGGAATCATTTCCTTCCTCTTGACAGTGTGCCTCAGCTGATGCGCATGGCCGTATTGCAGAGCGAGGACGGAGGATTCTTTTATCATCAGGGATTCCTTCCCGACGCCATTCGTGAAGCGATGGTTTACGATTTGAAAGAACGTCGCTTTGCGCGCGGAGGAAGTACAATTTCCATGCAGCTGGTCAAGAATGTGTTTCTGAATCGTCGGAAAAATATCGCGCGTAAACTGGAGGAAGCATTGATTGTCTGGCTGATAGAACAGAACCGGCTTACCTCAAAGGAACGTATGTTTGAGGTGTATCTCAATATCGCCGAATGGGGACCGGGAGTGTATGGGCTGTTAGAGGCATCAGAGTTTTATTTTGGCAAGCGTCCGTCGCAACTGACGCTGGAAGAATGTATTTACTTGGCTTCCATTATTCCGAAGCCGAAGCATTATCGCAGTTCATTCGAAGCTAATGGACGGTTGAAAGAAAATCAGGAGGGACACTTCCGGCTGGTAGCCCGCAGAATGGCGGCCAAGGGAGTAATTTCGGAAGCAGCTGCAGAAGGAGTCGACTTGTCGCGTGTGGTGTTGACCGGAGAAGCTGGAAAATGTTTCGCTGACAGTCTCAGCTTCTCTACGCCACAGCCTGTTCCCTGAGTTATTCTCCGAGGATGGTAGCCACGATGCGCCGTCCTCCTCCGTGGTTGCGGAATTCACAGAGATAGATTCCCTGCCAGGTGCCTAAGTTCAGTCGTCCGTCGGTGATGGGGATAGACAAGCTGGCGCCCACCAGTGAGGATTTGGCATGGGCAGGCATGTCGTCCCAGCCTTCCAAGGTATGGTCGTACCAGGACTCGCGTTCGCGCACCAGGTTATTGAATATCTTTTCCATATCGCTGCGTACATCAGGGTCGCAGTTTTCGTTGACCGACAGTCCGGCGCTGGTATGCTGGATAAAAAGATTGAGTAGTCCGGTCTTGGGTAAGGCAGGCAGGTGACTGAGAACCTCGTCGGTCACAAGGTGAAAGCCACGCGCGCGTGCCCGAAGTGTGAAAGTAGTTTGTTGTATCATAATAATAAACGGTATGAAAGATTACGGATTTTATCTGCTCAAAGATAACACAAATCTTTCAGAAGGAGGGAATATAGCGTGAAAAACCTCCTTTTACCATTCGTTCAGCCACTCGTCCAGTGTTTCTCCATCCGTGAAGAGCTCGGGCTCCAGTGTCTGGATGCGTTTCTTCATCCGCGATTTCTGCTGGTAGACTGAAGTAGGAGAGATGGCCGAAAGTACGGCAATTTGCGATACCGTAAAATGAAGTTTGATAAGAATACAATATTGGATATCCATTTCCGTCAGATTCGGGAAACGGGTGGTGAGGCGTGAAGTAAAGTTATTGTACACGTCGTCTACCAAAGCAGCCAGGCAACTTTTGTCTGTTTCTTTAATGAAGCGCGGGCTGTGGCGCAATTCGTTAATGAGCGGCTGTTCAGAGATGAGTCGTTCGGCCAGTCTGTGTTCCCTTTCCCTCAATTGTTCCATTTCATTGGTCAGCGTCTGAATGTGCTGGATATGGCTTTTGTGATTCATTTTTGGCTGGGTCGCATTTCGTTTTTCGTATGTCTTTTTCAAACGATTCATCTTTTCTCTGGGGTTTATTTTTTCACGCTATAATTATACTTTTGGCAAAGTTAGCGCATTCTTATTTACTTTAAAATAAATCCATATATACAGCCTTTGTTTTGTAAATTACTGAAAGTTAGTGTTTTATGTTGTTTTCTTTTTGTGTGTATATATACAGAGGGCCTTTTTTAGAATCTGTGAAGCCATAAATCCAGCGTTTCTCCTTCGGTAAAGCTATCCGTTTTTTGTTGCAGGATGCGTTTCTTCATCCTTGATTTTTGCTGCGATACGGAGCTGGGGGATACCGCCATGAATACAGCTATTTGCGACACACTGAAGCCTAATTTGATGAGGATGCAGAGCTGCTGGTCCAGTTCGGTCAGGTTGGGGAAAGTATCCGTAAGCCGTTCGGTAAAATGTGGATAGATTTCGTTGACCAAGGTAGCAATCCGGACAAAATCCTCGGGTTGCAGAAAGCGCGGTTTGCTCCGAAGTTCAGCCACTAACGGATGGGTAGAAATCAGTTGTCCGGTCAGTGCCTCTTCTCTTTCTTTGAGTCGCAGCATTTCGGTGGTGAGTTCCTGAAGATGTGGAGTTTTGAGCGGTGCGCTTTTCAATTGTTTCCAGTGCGCTTCAATTTGGTGTTGCAGATTTTGGTTGGCAAGATTCAGTTGCCGGTTCTGTTCTTCCAGTTGCTTGATGAGCGACAATTGTGCTTCCTGTTCACTGGCTTTCTGGGTAGAGAGTTGCATTTGCAGTTCCTGGATACTTTCATTGTTTTGTGCCATTAATACCTCGTTGTCCTTTAACTGCTTACTGTATTTTTGCAGTTCGCTGGAAAGGCGGTGAATGGTGCGTTCCTTCTTCTTCAGGTTCTGCTGGTAGAGGACGATAAGTGCCAGAATCACTCCTAACAGCAAGGATACAATTACCGCAATGCGGAGTTCCATTTGCTGGCGGTTGATGATGAGTTCGTAGTTTCGTTGTTGCAGCTGGGCTCTGGTTTCCTGCTGTCGCAATGCCGTGTTGTGCTTGTCTTTGAGGTCTTCTGTGATGGAGTCGCAATACCGTCTGAATACCTGTCCGCTATATGGAAGGCCCATTCTTTCATTTAATGCGGACTGCATCTGATAATATAAGGATTTGAATGATAACATGATTTGGTCTTTTTTCTGCTTTTGCTCTTTGTCCATGCTTTGGGCAGCTTTATCCAAATAATAGAACGCCGAATCATTCTTTCCTAAGTTTATATAAATCTCTGCCAGGCTTAACTGGACAGCATACGGCAGAAAATCTGGGTTGAGACGGATAAGCCGTTGGAATTGGGCGATGGCTTCCCTGTATCTGTGTGCTCCTACCAGCATACAGCCATGGTTTCGCAGAATATGATGGGCGAACAAGGTATCACCGGCTTCTAATGCCAGTTGAAACCCTTTCTCCGGACAATCAATGTTCGATGTATCTCCTCCCAACTGCGATACGAGGGCCAGTGAATATACCATCTGGTAATGCTCCTTCACCGGTAGCTTGTGGGCAATGCGAAGCATGTCTTCAATCATCGCTTTACATTCTAAGAAACGGCTTTGCTTGTATAGCACTTCCAGTTTCTTGCGCTGCAGCACTAACATGTTGGTGGTGTCTTTTCGGGAGATGGCCAGGGCAATGCCTTTGTCGAACACTGTGATGGCCTCATCGTTTGCTTCTTTCCACCTCAGGTACATGCCTTCGAGCAGGTATGTATCCAGTAGTCGTGCGGTATCTGTTGGCTGTTGGCGGTAGTAGGCAATAGCCTGATAGAGCAGGGAATCTTCTAACAAAGACATTTCCAGCTGGTAGTGGGCCATCGCCTTGTTCCATACCAGTTTCATCCGTTCTGCTTCCGGAAGAGACGTTTCATCCTTGATATTAAACAGAAGTTGCAAGGCAGAATCTGGTTGGTGATGATGCAGCAAAGAGTCCGTTTGTTGTAGCAGAGCACTTGCGTGCGGTTGCCTTGTGCAAGTAGCAAACAGCAGCAAGATGCCTGCTATATAGAGAATGGGTTTTATTTTGTGTTTCATGTGGCTGTTGATAAGGTGATATCACTTTTTCGTCCTACAAATATAACGATTTCTTGTTACATACGGTTTTTCTGGCTTTCTCCGGCTCCGGTACCCTTGTACTTACTCTTGGTAGCGTTGAACTTGTAGCGCATGGTCAGTGAGATTCTTCTGAAATTGGTGATATAATCTGTAGTGGTTTTGATGCCGCTATAAATAGTGCAGTCCACATCATCTTTTTCCAACAGATTGGTGACTTGAAGTTGGAAACTCAATCTTTCTTTGAAGAAACTCTTATAGAGCCCCATAGACACATCCAGAGAGTTAATACCCATGTACATGTTCTGTGAATGTCCTTTGGTGTAATAAGTGCCATCTACATCAAATAGGAATCCTGCCGGAAGAGTGAAACTGTTACGCCACACAATGATTGTCCTTGGTTTACTCAGTGTGAGTTTGCCGTCCGGTCCTTCTGCATGAAGCCACTGCTTAAAGACCTGTGCGGTAAGCTGCGGACTCCACCAGCTGATAGTAGGCGATAAGGTGATAGCTGATATGATATTGTTGTAGGGTTCCGTATTGACGGTTTTTAGCAAGGATATGGTAGGATCAGCTTCCGAATAAGGTTCGCAAACCTGAATAATATCGTCTTTCGTACGGTTATAAGTAAAGCTGAAATTCACCCATTTATAGGATGCGGAAAATATAAGGTCCTGATTGATGATAGGTTTGAGAAATGGATTTCCCGTTTGGTAGGTATATCTGTTGCCGTAATATATGTTTCCTCTCAACATATCGTATGAAGGACGCGTGATACCACCGCTATAGCTCAGCTGAATTTGTGTTTTTCCTATGGGAAAGTTTATGTTGACAGAAGGAAATACATTGTTGAACGTGCGGCTTTGTTCGTCGATGTGTTTTCCTTGCTCATAGTAGTCGAACTTCACGTTCTCGTATCTCACTCCGGCTTGCACATCTACCTTGCCGAACGAGTGTGAGTAGTCCATGAAAGCCGCAGTGGAACCTTCTTTTATTTTACTGTCATCATTGTCGAGGATGCCTTCTTGGTTGTGATAGAGGTTTGTTCTGCTAGTATGCGAATACTCACCGCCGAATGACAGATTACCTTTCCATAAAGGATACGACACAATCAGTTTTGTGGCATACAGTGTTCCGTTGTTTTTGTTGAAGGTATTGACATTGTTCTCCGTTTCTCCATTGGTGATTTCTCTTGTGTGCTGGCTTTCTTCTTTTACGTTCCACAAACCGTCGGCATTGAAATCAATGTTCCAGTCGCCTATCTGTCCGTTATAGTAATAGTTCAGGCTGTGTCTTGTAGAAGGGTCTTCACCAATCATTGTACTTGCATTGTTTTCGTACAGTTCTTGGTCAGCATAGATATTGGCTGTGTAACGCCAGTCGCCTGAAGAGTTGAAGTATTTGTCCATATCGTAGCGTACACCCATGGAGTGTTTCTCATTGAACTGGTAGTTTAGTGAAAGGATGCCTTGGACATTACTATTGGAGTTCTTTCCGTAAGAAGCATCCATTTTCTGTTCCCACAGTTTGTCGAGATAAGTCTTCATGCCAATCTGCTGGTTATTCCCGTTGCGGAATCTGCCTCCGAACAATGTTCCCGACAGGTCGAAACCTCCTTTCCGGTAATTGAAATTAAACTGGTCGAAAGTAGTCCAGCCATACGTTCTTCGGTGGCGGGTTACAAAACGGTTATTAAATCCGAATCCTTCGCCTGCTGCTTTCTTTGTAATGATGCGAATGACGGCTTTCACGGAAGCATCGTATCTTGCTCCGGGATTCTTCACAACCTCCACGCGCTTGATTTGTTCGGACGATAACTGGTCAATTTCCGAATTGTCGCGTACCTTGCGTCCGTTGATGTAAATCTCGGCAGTGCCCGAGCCAAATACGTTTACTTCTTCATCTTCCGCAGAAACGCCCGGAATCTTGTTCAATAAATCTTCACCTGTTCCAGCCTTTTCGAGTACACTACCCGTAACAGTGGTAATCATGGCATCACCTTTGAGCTGCATCTTGGGCAAATCGGCCTTTACCACGACTTCTCCTAACTGTTGTGTGTCTGATGTCAGCTGTATTACCCCTAAGTTGGCAGGTTGGATGGGTTTGTATACAGTGTTGTATCCGATTGAAGAAATACGTACAAGCTGATTCGGTGTGGTGGTATTCAGGCTGAACGTGCCGTCTTCAGCTGTGACGGTTCCCGTGACGAAGGTCGAGTCGGGGAGTGCCAGAAGGACTACGTTGGCATAAGGAAGAGGTTGTTTGTTTTCGTCGATTAATTTTCCACTGACGGTCTGTGCGGCAATTTCACCGGCAGATGTGAGGCTGCATAATAGCAGGAGCGCTTTTCCAATTGTGTGCATACGATACTTGTTTTCTTATTATTTGCAAAGTGTGTTTGTCTACTTTTTTTGATAGTAGTTTCTGTATTGCAAATATAGAAAGAAGAATTGTATGTATGCGAAAAACGGTCTCTACAGGTTTGTTCTTGATAAAACCTGTATGCAGCTGATTTATTGTATTTTAAATATAACATCGGAATCATGTATCTCTACAATTTGTGTTTTTTATATTTTAAGAGCTGATAAGTTCTTGAAGAAAGACATTTTCGGTAGTCTGTTTTTCTACATATACAGTTTTTCAGAATAACAAATAAAGGACAACTTCTTGCGAGGCTGTCCTTTAAAATGTAATTAGAGTGTGATTTTTATAATGATTGTACAAGTTTATATGGTTATACCGGTTTCACGATCTACATTATTCGTGGTCTTTCCCTCTGCATTCTCATCAATCAGTTTTCGCTTGTTGAGGAGCCTGCCAGAAGTATCGGTCGTCGTTGACGGAATAGTTCCTCGGGTTCCGTTCCTCGCTGTCGCAGCCAGTAGGTTGCAGGAAGATGTAGTTGATGAGCTTCTCCCGGTCGCTTTCCGTGTTGAACCCATAGCGTGTCCAGCTTTCCAAGTAGAACAGATTTTTGGCCATGTATTCGTACAGATAGTCTTCCGTCGTGGTCTTCTTTTCATTGTTCCAGTTGGCATCTTCGTTCACCTGGACTGGCTGGCCGTTTCTGAGGCGTGCACGCACTTCCTCTACACTCAGCAGGTTGCCTTGTTCGTCTGTCACCCAAGCATTGTTCGTAGGGTCTATCCAGAGCCATTTGCCGAGAGTGGACGAATAGACGGCGTTGATGACGTGGCAGTCGTTGATATACGTCTTCGGCATACAGGTAATGACACGCGACGGAATGCCCATCGATAGGTAGCACTCGTTCAGTACCGTAGCCAACCCGCGGCAGTTCAAGCCCCGGCTGCCGTCCTTGCAGGCTTCAGCAAAATTGATAGAGTTGTTTCCACCCTTCGGGTTGCCGTTCTGTCCGTCGTGACGTATCTTGTCGTGAATATAAGTCAGGATACGTTTGATGGTAACCAGTTCATTGCCCGGCACGGCTACACTGTCCAGCTGGAAATAGTCACGGACACGCTTCAGGTCGGGGTCATCAGCCTGCGCATAGACAATCTGGGGCAGACTGTCGACTGACTGCGTGCGGGTGTATTCCGGCGCATTCTGCAGGATATAAAGGTAATCGGTGGTTTCTTTCAGACGCTTCAGGGCGGGTTGTAGTTCAGGTGCGTCCAGAATGTCTTTCAGGTCTTCGTCGTTGGTTATCCTGTTGTAGCTTACTTCAATCTTTCCGCTGTCCAGTGCTTTGAGCAGGTTGTTGGCGGCTTCTTGTTTTTTCCCTTGTATTGCCTGGGTACTGGCCATGTTATAGTAGCTGGAGTATTTGAAGTAAGCATAGCCTTCGGCCAGTTGCGTCGCATGTGCGTCGTATAAGTCGATAATCTTCTGACAGAGGGCTTCGGCAGTCGGATAGTCCTTTCCGGTATATGCATCAGAGAGCAGTGTGTTCAGCGAGTCGGTGGAGGCCAGAAACTTCCGTTCGGCATCGGTTTGTGCTGACAGGCTTGTAAAGCAGATTAAATTCAAAAGTAAAATCAGTAGGTATCCTTTCAGTATTTTCATTGTGTATTCTGTTTAAAAATTGGTTTTCAATAGGACGTTCAGGTTATAAAACATTATATTCTTCAGTCGTACCTTTTATGACATTCATTCTTGGAACTGATATAAAACTTACATACGGTTCTTCTGGCTGTCGCCTGCTCCTGTTCCCTTGTACTTGCTCTTGGTAGCATTGAACTTATAGCGTAAAGTGATGCCAATATTTCTGCGGGCTTCCATTTTTCCTGTCATCAGACGGTTACCACTGTAAATGGTTGATTTAGCCTGATATGAGTTGAAAAGATCATAGGCTTTCAGCTGAACCGAAAGACGGTCTTTAAAGAAACTCTTGTAAAGACTGATATTGGCAAACCAGCACCATTCTTCGACCTTTGTATTTTCGTTGTCACCCGGAGTGTCAAAACCTAAATCTACATCGAGACTGATACTAAGAGGCAACTTGAAATTGTTGTTCCAGGCAAAGTTCAATATTGGATTATTGAAGTTTTCTGTTCCATTGGATGTCTCCACCTTATACCATTGCTGGAGCAGAAGGAAATTGAACTGGGGAGACCATAACCCGATGGTGGGAGACAATGTCAGAGTGGTATATAACTTGTCACTGTTATACATGTTGTAGAAGGAATATAACGAAACAGTCGGATCATCTTCCGAATATGCCCTGCTTAACTGTGTAATGGCATCTTCTCCGTGTATATATCGTGAATTGAGGTATATCCACTTGTACGACACATTCAGCGTAAGACGGTTTATCAGTGACGGTCTCAGCAGCGGGTTACCTCCTTCATAGGTATATCGGTTTCCGTACATGATGTCACTTCTCAGCATCCAGTATGAAGGGCGGTAGATACTGCCGGTGTAGGTCAATTGTGTCTGTACTTTACCAATCGGAAGATTCAAGGATATGGACGGGAATACGTTGTCGTATGTCCTGCTCTGCTCGTCCATATACTTGCCATCCTCGTAATAGTCGGAAGACAGATGCTCATAGCGCACACCTAACTGTGCCTGTAGCTTGCCGAAGCTGCGGGCATATTCCAGAAATGCCGAAGTGGAGTTTTCTTTGATGCTGCTGTTATTGTTATCCAGGATTCCTTCCACATTCATGTACGAATTATCCCGGTTCGTATAGGTGTATTCCCCGCCAAAAGAGAGGTTTCCTCCCCATAATGGATGTCCGAATACCAGTTTGGTTGCATAAAGGGTATTGTCTGTCAGATTCTTGGTGGTGACAGTCTGTTTCTCTAAGGAACCTCCCGCTGGAGTGAACTGCTCGAGCATCTCCTGTGGATTCTTCGTATCCGACCAGAATCCGTCCGCATTGAAGTCGATATTCCAGTCTCCTACACGTCCGTTATAATAAGCATTGAGAGTATGTCTGGTTTCCTGTGTATTTCTCCAGCCCGTAGTGTGACTCTCCTCATAAAGAGCATTATCCTGATACACCAGGGTATTCATCGGATCTACCGTTTCATGACGTTCCGGTGTCCGGTCATAATCATAGCGTGCACCCAGAGAGTGATTCTCGTTAAACTGATAATTCAGCGACAGCATGGCCGAAACATCTTTCATGTCATATTGTGTGCAGAGATATGAATCCTGTATCCATGTTTTATCCAACAGTGTTTTCTGTGTGATGGTCTTGCGGTCTTCTGTGTATCCTTTCTTGCCATACAGCATACCCGAAAGGTCAAATCCTCCTTTTCGGTAGTTGAAGTTGTACTGGTCCAGCACATTCCATCCGTAACCGTAGCCTGTATAAAAACGGTTGTTGAAACCGAATCCTTCACCTTGCGGCTTTTTGGTTTGAATACGGATAACCGCATTGACCGTCGCATCATAGCGCGAGCCGGGATTGTTCACTACTTCCACGCTCTTGATGTTGTCGGAAGCAAGCTGGTCGAGTTCAGATTTATCCCTTACTTTACGGCCGTTGATATATATTTCAGGAGTTCCGGCACCAAATACTTTAATATCCCCTTCATTAGCCGATACGCCGGGTATTTTGTTTAACAGGTCATTTCCTGTCCCTGCGTTTTCAAGGATACTACCTGCTACGGTAGTCACCATGGCATCCCCTTTTACACGTATCTTGGGCAAATCAGCCTTAACCACTACTTCCCCTAACTGTTGTGTGTCTGATGTCAGCTGTATTACCCCTAAGTTGGCAGGTTGGACGGGTTTGTATACGGTGTTATATCCGATGGAAGAAATACGTACAAGCTGATTCGGTGTGGTGGTATTCAGGCTGAACGTACCGTCTTCAGCCGTGACGGTTCCCGTGACGAAGGTCGAGTCGGGGAGTGACAGAAGGACCACGTTGGCGTAGGGGAGGGGTTGTTTGTTTTCGTCGATTAATTTTCCACTGACGGTCTGTGCGGCTATTTCGCCGGCAGATGTGAGGCTGCATAATAGCAGGAGTGCTTTTCCAATTGTGTGCATACGATACTTGTTTTCTTATTATTTGCAAAGTGTGTTTGTCTACTTTTTTTGATAGTAGTTTCTGTATTGCAAATATAGAAAGAAAAATCTCATGTCTGCGAAAAATCGGTCTCTACAGCCCTGTATGCAAATAGCGTGCATATATCTCTGTTTATCAGTGGATTTATGTGAGAAACCTAAACGGGAAATCTCTACAAGTGTATTTTGAGATGAATTTTATGAGGAAATGAGAAAGAAAACACTACGCGTAGAGTGAATTGTAAATCCTCAGGACATTTATGGTCAAATCTTTTATCAGTATCTATGTTTCTCCTGCCGGAACCTAAAGAATATCTTTGCTTATTTCTATTTAGATTGGCGGGTTTTCAAGTCTTTGGAGAGAGGAGAAAGGAAGCATTTCGCATAAGGGCATAAAAAAAGGAGTTCCGCTGAACTCCAACCTTTGTTAACCTTAAATCTAATACTATGAAAAACACATTGCAAAGGTACGCATTTTCTGTTTCTCTGCAAGTAAAATGATGCTTAAAATCTGTTTTATAACATCTATTATAATTTGCATTTGCCAGAAAGGTTTTTGTTAACGCTTCTTTTACTACCTTTGCAATTAAAAAATAGACAGATTATGGCATTTGAAGCGACGAAAAGAGAATGGGGAGAACTGTATGCGTTTTTCCGGCTGCTGGCCGACGGTTACGTGTACGGTGGTACTCCTGATGTGAAGAAAAACGAAGCACTCCGTCTTCCGGTGGCAATGGTTCAGCGGGAAGAACATGACGGTACGCGTCAGTATATTTTGGAAAAAGATACCGTGCATCTGAAAGGAGAGAATATAGACAAGCGGATTCCTCGTGAAGACTTTGCTACGGTGGCAGAGCTTATCTATGCAGCGATTCGTCAGAGCCGGGAGGATGATGTCACATCTCCCGATGGCGTAGAGGAGTTTCTGGATGAAGTAGCCATTTTTGATTTGGAAGCTAAGACGGACGACCGCACGGATTTCAGCGTGGCTTTTTACTCGGTAGATGCTCCGCTCACCGGATTCTGTGTCCGTTCCCGTCTGGGAATGATGATTCCGTTGCTTGACGGGGGAAGAACCGCCAATTTCAAGTTTGAGCAGACAGGTGTGAAGTTTGCTACCCCGACCGTCAACAAAATCAATGCGGAAGGTGAGGAGGATGATGTCATATCCCGCATGTTGATGATAGAGCGTCTGGGAGGTACGCTGAAGTACAGTGATGTGGCCGATAAGATTTTCCGCAGCAACCTGTCCATGATTGATTTGCACATGGGACGACTGATGGCGGAAATGACACGCTTGATGTGGCTGGACGGTATTACGAAGGTGTCGGAACTGACGGAGGAAATCAAAAAGCTGAATCCGCTGAAGATAAAGGACGAGCTGATTACGAAGCATGGCTTCTATGAATACAAGGTGAAAGAGCTGCTGCTGGCATTGGCCATGGGACTTCGTCCGGCAAAATTGTACAACGGAACAGACTCTGCCATTGCAGGGTTCCTTTTCGTGACGGGTGACGGGGAAGTGTTGTGCTATCAGCGTGCTTTCCGCCAGACATTTGCCGATTTCCTTTTCCAGAACAGCCGCTTGGAGAAAGGTTCTACGGAAAAAGACAAGTATGGTTATCTGGAACGTGAAAATGGAGTGTACTATTTTAAACTGAATCTGAAAATCGGTTTGCTGAAGCGATAAGTCTTAGACAGGGATAAAAGAAAAACGGATTCTCCGACTGAAACGTCAGGGAATCCGTTTTTTTTGTGCATTTCCGCTGAGGGAATTATTCTTCGTGGTTGCTGTAATATTTCATGAACTGTGTACGTTCGAACGGGTTGATGTCGCCTGCGGCTGAGGCATTCATCTTTCCTTTGAACTGTGCAATGGAATCATATCCTTTGTCGTCCATCCATTCGGTCAGTTCTTTCTTCATCTCTTCAATCATCTGGTTGCCGTGCTGGTAGATAACGCTGCAAACTTCTACGGCAGCAGCGCCTGAAAGCAGAGACTTGATAACGCCTTTTCCGTTGTGTACGCCGCCTGAAACAGCATAATCCAGCTGAGGAACTTCTGCCGAAGCAATGGCTGTCCAGCGGATGCGGTCAGACAATTCAGAAGGTGAACTCATTACATTGGCTGTAGTGAAAGTCAGGTTGTCAATCTGGATGTCCGGCTGGTAGAAGCGGTTGAACAATACCACAGCAGCAGCGCCGTTGGCATACAACTGGTTGACGAGTGCAACCGGATTAGTCAGGTTGCTGCCCAGTTTCATAATCACCGGGATGCGGACTACTTTCTTGATGTGGCGCAGGATGTCGATGTGACGCTGTTCGAAGCTTCCCGGTGTGTAATCCTTGCTGGTCTGCAAAGAAAGAATATTCAGTTCCAGAGCATCGGCTCCGGCTTCTTCCATCAGGCGGGCAAAATCTGTCCATTCGCTGTCACTGTAGCAGTTGATGCTGGCGATTACCGGAATCTTGCAGTGTTTCTTTACGTCTTCAATCAGGGTGATATGTTCGTTCAGCGCATGTGAGCGTACGTATGCTCCCAGGTAGTCGTCGGCTTCGGGTGAGCCATAGCCCTGCATGCTTCCTGCCTGCATGTTTATTTGTTCTTCGAATACTGATTTCAGTACTACTGCACCGGCTCCGGCTTCTTCCAGTTTCTGAATTTTAGCCAGGCTGTTAGTCAGTCCAGAACTGCTGATAATAATCGGGTTGTTCAGAGTTAACCCTGCAAAAGTTGTTTTTAGTTGTGCCATATTCTTCTCGTTTTTAATATACTCTATCTCCAAAAATCTTGCTGCCTACACGTACCATTGTACTTCCTGCCTGAACTGCCAGCGGATAGTCGTGCGACATGCCCATGGAAATTTCCTTGAAGGTATCACAATCTTTAAAATAGGTAGCTTTCAGTTCAGTGAAGAAACGGTGAAGGCTTTCAAATTCATTGGTGATTTGTGATTCGTCGTCCGTATTGGTGGCCATTCCCATGACTCCGCTGATGCATACATGTGTCAGCTCTTTCCACGGGGTGGTTTCCAACATCTCGCGACAAGCTTCAAAAGAAAATCCGTATTTGCTTTCTTCTTCTGCGATATGGATTTCCAGCAGGCAAGGAATCACCCGGTTGCATTTAGCCGCCTGTTTGTCGATTTCAGCCAGTAGCTTGTAACTGTCTACGGCATGAATCATGGCGATGTAGGGTGCGATGTACTTCACTTTGTTGGTCTGCAGGTGGCCGATGAAATGCCACTGAATATCGGCGGGCAGGGAAGCCTGCTTCTTGCTCAGTTCCTGTTCCTTGCTTTCTCCGAAGATGCGCTGTCCGGTTTCGTATGCAGTCAGAATCGCTTCGTTCGGGTGAAATTTGGATACAGCAACCAGGCTGACCTGGGGAGGAAGTTGTGCCCGTATTTCTTTTAAATTAGACTGAATATCCATGGTGTGATATGTGTTTGTTTATCGTTTGTCTGCATCCGGGAATTCCGGTTTTACGTCAGGTTCTGCAGAGTAGGGGTATACGTCCATCAGTGCAGTTTCGGCAACCGATGCGATGACGTAGTCGGCCATTGTACCCTTCATGCCTTCGTCCAGTTTCTTCACGGCATCGCGCAGGTCGGCAGCCTGTACCAGTACGTTGGTTGCTGTTTTCTTTTCCGCACCGCTTTTCTCGTCGAGGGTGATGAAGTAGAGCTTGCACTTGAACCAGCGGTCGGCAGCTTCCTCGTCGCTGGGGAAGAGCTCGCTGTAGTTGGCGCGTTTGATGTCGGATACAGTGAATTCTCCGCTGATGAACGGAGTGATTTCTTCGATAATACGCGATTCAGCTTCGGTGAAACTGAGTGCGTCCACCAGATAGGGTTCCGTTACTTTCTTGTTCATTCCGTTTTCGGCTATTTTCTCGTAACGGATTTTGCATTCAAACCAATTATGCATCATAATTTTTCTTGCTTTTCAATTTGTAATATTTCACACAAAGATACGATTATAAATTGAATGAGAGAATAAATGGTTTTGAAAAATCAGTCAATTCTTGGTTTGCAACGGTTTTGTTGCATGAATTCCTGAATGAGGTCGGTGTAATTCCCTTGAATCAGAATGTGGTGGTTGCCTAGCGGATTGTGCAGGAAATAGTCTGCCGGCTTATCCAGGCGTACCTTTAGCTGTGTGCGGCAACAGGTTACCATATTGGTATTTTCAATAAGATGTCCCGATGACAGATAATATTCGTCCAGGCATTCTCCGCCACATTTGAAGAGGGTAACTTCGCCTGGGTGTACAATGCCCTGGATGGCAATGCCGCTTTCTGTTTCAAAATGGTTTCGGATAATAAACTCTTCGGCCATTTTAGTAGGGATGGAGCAGTGTGCCAGCAGTACCTCGTTACGGGCAAGGTCTACAAATGAAGGATTTGCCATAAAGCCGGGCTTTCCGATGAGCTCTTTTACCATCAGTAAGGTCATGATGGACTGCAAGTCACCTTCGCATCCGGCAGGTATTCCTTCGTCATTTAGCAGAGAAAGGGCCAAGCAGCCTGTGGTTTTCAGACTTTGGATCAGCGAGAAGCAGGACAAGGTAAGAGCGTCCAAGTTTTCTTCCTGGCATACACGCCGGATGGCCTTATATAATCGCATGGCCCGAAGCAGCTCTTCTGGGGTTGCTTCCTGAATTCCTTTGGCACGGTTGGCAAACAAAGAGGCTTCAGGTCCTATTTCATCTTCCGTAATCTCGTGGAAAGCTTTTTCTACGGTTTCAATGGAGATGTCCGTGTAAGTCACTCCCCAACGCTGTCCGGCTAACAGGTAATCCACATGACTGGCTACCAGCCAGGAGGCTGGAGTGCCGATTACGCCGATGCGTTTCTTTTTCAAGGAACGTTTGGCGGCAAACGCCTGGTGATGTAAAAGTACCTGATTTACCATATTGGGCACTGATCCATGGATGATTTTTACCTTCATGTCTCTCGACTGAATCCATGCCGAGATTTCAAGGGCGGCAGCCAGTGAGTTGTTCAGGCCGTCCGTCAGCAGAGTGATGGGATAGGGCAGGATGCTGAAAAAACGTACTACAGCATTCTCTACGCCTCCGCTGGCTATGAATGCCATTTTGTATTCATGGCTGGGAATGCTTTCAGAGTCTGTATAATTGACAAGGTGAAGGGTGAAATGTTTTTCCAGTTCCACGAACAGGTCTTTATGCTTTTCGTAGACTTGCTCTACCTTGTATGTGCCGGCTGTAAATATAATTAGGTAAAGGTTCATAATGCTTGAGTGTTTGGTTATCGATAGCAAACATACGGATTTTTTGGGTAGAAGACTTGGAAAATGCCTGAAAAGGCGTTAAACTTTACTTGGAGGGCCTTTTTCTCAAAAGAAAGGAGTAGCCGTATTTTTCTGAGCACAAAGTTGTTTAATTTCGACAATCGCTTTATCTTTGCATTTCAGAATCTTTTTTAAACTATAAAATATGCCAAAAATATCCATCAGAGGAACTGAAATGCCGGAGTCGCCGATACGTAAGCTTGCGCCTTTGGCTGAAGCTGCGAAAGAGAGAGGAATTCATGTATATCACTTGAATATTGGTCAGCCTGACCTGCCTACTCCACGAGCGGCCCTCGATGCGATTCGAAATATTGACCGCCAGGTGTTGGAATATAGTCCCAGCCAGGGATACAGAAGTTATAGAGAGCGCCTGGTGGGATATTATGAGAAGTACGACATTCACCTGGATGCCGATGACATTATCATTACTACCGGAGGGTCGGAAGCTGTGCTGTTTGCGTTTATGAGCTGTCTGAATCCGGGGGATGAGATTATCGTGCCGGAACCGGCGTATGCCAACTACATGGCGTTTGCGATTTCGGCAGGAGCGGTTATCCGTACGGTGACGACTACCATCGACGAAGGTTTCTCTTTGCCGAAGGTAGAGAAGTTTGAGGAGTTGATTAATGAACGCACCAAGGGTATCTTGATTTGTAACCCGAATAACCCGACCGGGTATCTGTACACTCGCCGGGAGATGAATCAGATTCGGGATTTGGTGAAGAAGTACGACTTGTTCCTCTTCTCCGATGAAGTGTATCGTGAATTTATCTATACAGGTTCTCCTTATATTTCTGCCTGTCATCTGGAAGGCATCGAACAGAATGTGGTATTGATTGACTCCGTATCGAAACGTTATTCGGAATGTGGAATTCGTATCGGTGCACTGATTACGAAGAATCCGGAAGTGCGCAAGGCGGTGATGAAATTCTGCCAGGCCCGTTTGAGTCCACCGTTGATTGGCCAGATTGCAGCTGAGGCTTCACTCGATGAACCGGAAGAATATGCTCGCGAAACGTATGATGAATACGTGGAACGCCGTAAATGTTTGATTGACGGATTGAACCGTATACCGGGTGTCTATTCTCCGATACCGATGGGAGCTTTCTATACCGTAGCTAAATTGCCGGTGGATGATTGCGAGAAATTCTGCGCATGGTGTTTGTCTGATTTCAATTATGAAGGAGAAACCGTCATGATGGCACCTGCCAGCGGATTCTATACTACACCGGGCGGCGGTAAAAACGAGGTTCGTGTGGCTTATGTATTGAAGAAAGAAGACCTGGTACGGGCTTTGTTCATTCTGCGTAAGGCGCTCGAAGCCTATCCGGGAAGGGTGGATGAATGATGAGCAACTGGAAATTTTTTATTGCCCGACGGATTTACCGTAGCAGGGAAGGAGAGAAAGAAGTATCAAAACCGGCCGTACGCATTGCGATGGCCGGTATTGCTATCGGACTGGCCGTGATGATTGTGTCGGTGGCGGTGGTCATCGGCTTCAAGCATCAGGTGCGCGACAAGGTGATAGGCATGGGCTCTGATATTGTGGTTTCCAGTATCGAAGGAGCTCAGCTTTACCAGATGAATCCGGTGGTAGCAAACGACAGCTTGTTGTCGGTGATACGGAATATTCCCCAGGTGAGTCACGTGCAGCGTTACGCTACGAAACCGGGCATGATCATGACCGCTGATAACTTTCAGGGAATGATTGTGAAGGGGGTGGCGCAGGAATACGACTGGACGTACCTGAAGGCACACTTGCAGGAAGGAGAGATTCCTGCACTGACGGACTCCGTAGCCAGCAACCGTGTGCTGGTTTCCCGCTCCATGGCCGACAAACTTTCATTGAAGGTAGGTGATAAGCTTTATACTTATTATATAGAAGGCAATGTGCGTGCCCGTCGGTTGACGGTGAGTGGGATATTCCAAACCAATTTCTCTGCATTCGATGATTATTTCCTGATAACTGACATGTACATGGTTCGTCGTCTGAACGGTTGGGAACCGGATCAGGTGGGAGGCGTGGAAGTGGCCGTGTCGGATTATCGTTTCTTGGACTCGGTGAATGACGATATTCGTGGTCATATTCAGGAACAGACAGACCGTTATGGGGCAATCTATTGTTCCCGTACTTCAGAGGAACTTTATCCTCAGATTTTTGCGTGGCTCGACTTGCTGGATACTAATGTATGGGTCATTCTGATTCTGATGACCGGAGTGGCGGGCTTTACCATGATTTCCGGATTACTGATTATTATTCTCGAACGTACGCAGATGATTGGGGTGTTGAAAGCGTTGGGGGCCAACAACGCTTCCATTCGTCAGATATTCCTGTCATTTTCTGTTTTCCTTATCGGAAGGGGAATGTGTTGGGGAAATGTCATCGGACTGTCGTGTTGTCTTCTTCAGTATTTTTTCGAACCGATTAAGTTAGATCCGGCTACGTACTATGTCAATGCAGTGCCCGTAGAGCTTCATTTGGGCTGGATTGTATTGTTGAACGTGTGTACCTTGCTGGTATCGGTAGGGATGCTGGTCGGTCCTTCTTATTTGATAAGCCATATTCATCCTGCAAAATCCATCCGTTTTGAATAAATCCTGCTTTAAAATCAAGAGCAAACAAATCTTTTTTACTAATTTTGCACTCTCAATTGATATTAAAGAATAAAATAACTACATAAAGTTATGGCAAAAGAATTAAAAGACCTAACCAAGAGAAGTGAAAACTATTCACAATGGTATAATGATTTGGTGGTAAAGGCCGATTTGGCTGAACAGTCTCCTGTGCGTGGCTGTATGGTAATCAAGCCTTACGGATATGCCATCTGGGAAAAAATGCAGCGTATCCTTGACGATATGTTCAAGGCTACAGGACATGTGAATGCGTATTTCCCGTTGTTGATTCCGAAATCTTACCTGAGCCGTGAAGCTGAACACGTAGAAGGCTTCGCTAAGGAATGTGCGGTAGTAACTCACTATCGTTTGAAGAATGCAGAAGATGGTTCGGGTGTGATTGTAGACCCGGCTGCCAAACTGGAAGAAGAACTGATTATTCGTCCAACTTCAGAAACTATTATCTGGAGTACTTATAAAAACTGGATCAACTCATACCGTGACCTGCCTATCTTGTGTAACCAGTGGGCAAACGTAATGCGCTGGGAAATGCGTACTCGTCTGTTCCTGCGTACAGCTGAGTTCTTGTGGCAGGAAGGTCATACGGCTCATGCTACCCGCGAAGAGGCTGAAGCAGAAGCACAGAAGATGTTGCACGTGTATGGCGATTTCGCTGAAAAATACATGGCTGTGCCGGTTATCAAGGGTGTGAAATCTGCAAACGAACGTTTTGCCGGAGCATTGGATACTTATACTATCGAAGGATTGATGCAGGATGGCAAGGCATTGCAGTGTGGTACCTCTCACTTCCTGGGACAGAACTTTGCCAAGGCATTCAACGTGCAGTTCGTTGACAAGAACAATAAGCTGGATTATGTATGGGCTACTTCATGGGGTGTATCTACTCGTCTGATGGGTGCCTTGATCATGACCCATTCTGACGACAACGGTCTGGTTCTTCCGCCGCATTTGGCTCCGATTCAGGTTGTTATCGTACCTATCTATAAGAACGACGAACAGTTGAAACAGATTGATGCCAAGGTAGAAGGTATCGTCAACAAACTTCGCAGCATGGGTATCTCTGTGAAATACGATAACGCTGATAACAAGCGTCCGGGATTCAAGTTCGCAGACTATGAATTGAAGGGTGTACCTGTACGTCTGGTAATGGGTGGCCGTGACCTGGAAAACAACACGATGGAAATCATGCGTCGTGATACACTGGAAAAAGAAACTCGTTCTTGTGACGGTATCGAAGAATACGTACAGAACCTGTTGGAAGAAATTCAGCAGAACATCTACCAGAAAGCATTGAATTATCGTAACGAACATATCTATAAGGTAGATACTTACGAAGAATTCAAGGAACAGATTGAGAAAGGTGGATTTATCCTGGCTCACTGGGATGGTACTCCGGAAACAGAAGACCGCATTAAGGAAGAAACGAAAGCAACTATCCGCTGTCTGCCTTTCGAAGCAGATGAAGAAAGCCTGACTCCGGGTGTGGATATGCTGACTGGCAAACCTTCTGCACGCCGTGTCTTGTTTGCCCGTGCATATTAATTGGCTATACTTACAGTAATATCATAAAAAAGTCCGGTTCTCTTGAAAGAGGGAATCGGACTTTTTTTTATGGGCTTTATTCTGCTTTCAGGCATTCCATATATTCTTCGTAACTGATGGACCGGCCACCCATTGACTTGAGGTGAGGCGTCTCAAACTGGCAGTCGATAAGGGTACCTCCGTGCGCATGGAGCAGTTGGGCCAGTCGTATCAGGGCAAGCTTGGAAGCGCTGGGTACGAGTGAGAACATGCTTTCGCCGAAGAAGCATGTGCCCAAAGTCACTCCATACAGGCCTCCGACCAGCTTGTCGTTTTCCCATACTTCTACGCTGGCGGCCAGGTTTTGTTCGTACATTCGGATGTAAGCTTCAATCATTTCCTCTCCCAGCCAGGCTCCTTCCTGTTCGATGCGGAGCTTGGAGCAGTTCCGTATCACCTGTTCAAACGCATGGTTGAAAGTTACCTTATACTTATTCTTGTTCATTAGCGTGCGCATGGAATGGGAGATGTGAATCTCTTCCGGAAAGATGACGAAACGCTGCAACGGGCACCACCATTGGATGACTTTCTCGCGGAAGGCATACCAGGGAAAGATACCGTTGGAGTAGGCCAGGATAAGGCGGTCGACGGACAAGTCACCTCCAATGGCCAGCAGGCCGTCAGGGTCTCCCCAGTGCGGGTCCGGAAAAGCCAGTCTTTTTGTCAGTTGGAAAACCATGGTATCGAAATTATTGGAGAATACTCAGTTGATTGTTTTCGGCCGTTACCGTGATGTCACCTCCCTGCTTCAGCGAGCCAAACAGAATCTCACGCATGAGCAACGGCTTCAGGTGGGCGGCGATGGCACGGTCCATTTCGCGGGCTCCGTATTCCGGTTTGAAACCCTCTTTCAGCAGCCATTCATGTGCTTCGGGTGTCAGGTGCAGGCAGACGTGACGGCGAGCCAGCTTTTCATCCAGCTGGCGCAACTTCTTGTCGAGCACTTGCGTAGCCATTTCCCGACTCATGTCATGGAATACGACGGAAGCCGACAAACGGTTGAGGAATTCCGGTTTGAAGGTTTTCTTTACCTGGCGAAGCATAGCCTGTCCGGTACTTACTTGGCTGTTGAAACCAATGGAAGCCTGATGTGCATACTGAGCACCGGCGTTGGAAGTCATGATAAGAATCAGGTGGCGGCAGTCCGATTTCCGTCCTTTGTTGTCCGTCAGCACTGCATAATCCATTACTTGCAGAAGGATGTTGAAAATGTCGGGATGAGCCTTTTCGATTTCATCCAGTAGCAGCACACAGTTGGGTGTTTTCCGGATGGCATCTGTCAGTAAGCCACCATCTTCGTATCCGATGTAACCTGCTGGAGAACCGATGAGTTTGGCAATGGTATGCTTTTCCATGTATTCACTCATGTCGAAGCGTACCAGTGAGATACCTAATTCTGAGGCTAATACTTTGGCTACTTCAGTTTTTCCCACTCCCGTAGGACCGACAAACAACAGACTGGCCAGCGGCTTGTTCTCGTCCAGCAATCCGGCTTTGGCCATTTGCACCGCCTCCACTACCTGACGAATGGCTTCGTCTTGTCCGTAAATTTGTCCGGATATGCGTTCGTACAATGCTTCCAGTGAAGCGTTGTCTTCCTCCTTGAGTGCATTAGCATCAATCTTACAAGTACGTGAAAGTACTTCGGTAATCAGTTTTTTGTCCACCGTCTTTGTGCCGTCTGTGGCCGGATGAATTTCGCGGTAAGCACCGGCCTCATCAATCAGGTCGATTGCCTTGTCAGGCAGGAAGCGGTCGCTGATGTAGCGGGCACTGGCCTTTACAGCATACTCAATTACTCCCGGTTCATAGGTTACGTGGTGATACTCCTCATATTTTTCCTTCAATCCTTCTATGATGCGGATAGCCTCATCGATGCTGGGCTCCTGAATGTCGATTTGCTGGAAACGGCGTACCATTCCTTTGCTGCGTGAGAAATAACGGTTGTATTCCTCATAAGTGGTAGAACCGATGAAACGGATGTCTCCCTGTTCCAAGTAAGGTTTCAGCATGTTGGAGGCATCCATCGAGCCATCACCGATTTGTCCGGCTCCGATAAGATTGTGTATCTCGTCAATATAGAGAATGGCTTTCTTTTCTGCGCTGAGGCTTTTCATCACACTTTTCAACCGCTGTTCGAAGTCGCCCCGATATTGTGTACCGGCCAGCATACTACCCAAATCCAGTTCGTAAATGCGGCTTCCTTTCAGGCGTTCGGGTACCTCTCCGGCTTCTATGCGGGCTGCCAGTCCGTAAGCCAAGGCTGTTTTTCCCACTCCTGGTTCACCGATGTGCAGCGGGTTGTTTTTGTCTTTCCGGCACAGCACTTCGATGGTACGTTCCAGTTCCATTTCTCGTCCTATCAGCGGATTGTGATTTTCCAACTGCTCGTTCAGGCAGGTGATGAAATTCTTGGAAATACCATGAGGCTCGTCCGAATCATTCTCATCCAGACTAAGGTCGTCTCCATAAATGACCACCAGTTGGCTGATGAAATCCGGAATCCGTTCCTTCAGGTGTTTTTTCAGGAAGTAGCAAGCCCAGGATTCCGGCAACAGTAGCATGGCTTGTACTACGTGAGGAATGTCCAGCACTTCGGCATTGGATGATTCCACGAAGGCATACGCATTCTGAAACAGCAGGTTTGATTGTACGGAAAACTGTAGTTCATAGTTGGTATCTTCCGGCACCTGTTCCATTTTCTGTGCCAAATATTCGTCCACTTCCTCTTCCATCACCGGGATGTGACAGAAACATTCTTCTACGGCCTCCACAAAAGGGTCCTGGTTAAAGAGTGCGCTGAGAATATGCTCCGGAGTAATGAATTCATGGCGATAACGGAACGCCAGTCCCTGAGCAAACGACAGCGCTTTGTCTACATATACAGATTTTTCGATGTGACTCATTGATTGTTTACTGTTTAATTATCTTCGGGTTCTACGGTCAGTCGCAGAGGAAATCCTTCTTCACGTGCCATCTGGGTGGCTTTCTGTGCTTTGGACTGTGCCACGTCGTAAGAATAGACGCCTGCCGTGGCCGATTGCTGCTGGTGTACTTTCAGCATCAGTGCCTCGGCTTCCTCCTGCGATTTGAAAAACACGATTTTTAGGACCTTCACCACGAAATCCATGGTGGTGAAGTCATCGTTGTGGAGTATCACCTTATAATGTTTGGGTTCGTGCAGCTCCACACGCTTTTTTTCTTTGCATAACGATTGTTCTTTTTCCATTTGTCTACTTTGATATAGCGATTCAGACTCGCATCAACGTGCTGTGTTCAGCGTAAATTCCTTCTGATCGTACATTTGTCCACGGGTATCGGTCACAGCCAGTCGGAAAGTCACAGTACCCGTTTTGATACGTTTTCCAGCAGTGACGGTAGCCGTATACTTTACCCCGTTTCCCGGCAAAATCTGTTCCACCAGAATGGAAGGGGAAATATGCAGATGTTTCATTCCGCTGATTTCTGCCACACTGGGAATCACGTTGTAGGCAATTTCATTTCCTTCATTCATGACTTCGAAGATGATTTTGCTGCTTTCTCCCGAGCTGATGACATGGTCGCGGTCATTATCTATGAAACGGATGTTCCGGATGTATAAAGAAGAGAAGGCAGACTGTGTATAATCCGGCTCGGCGTATACCTGTTCCATGGGATAGTCTGCCCTGTTTTCTTCACGCGATTTAGGAGCCGTCAGCGCACCCCCAATAGCAGCTCCGGCCAGTGTACCGACAATGCTTCCAATGGCGGAACCTCTGTAGCTTCCTCTCCAGCCATGACGGGAGTCGCCTACCAGTCCACCGATGGCACCTCCCAAACTATTTCCGATGGCAGCACCACCTACAATGGCACCGGTACGTTCCGGTTGCGTCGTTCCGCATCCGCTACTTAGTAGGGACACGATTAGAAGTAAAATTGCGACTTTCTTCATGGATGTTTTCTTGATAAAAGTTTTATTTGCGGTATTTAGCTTTAATGGCTGGCAGCTCTTTCTGGATGTCACTGATACGGCGTGCATCACTGGGGTGCGTACTCATGAACTCGGGAACCTTTCCGCCTGAACTTGCCGACATTTTCTGCCAGAAAGTCACGGCCTTGTCAGGGTTATAGCCCGCCATGGTCATCAGAATCAGTCCCATGTAATCTGCTTCCGTCTCGTGCTTGCGTGAGAAAGGAAGGGTTACTCCGTATTGTGCTCCCACACCGTATACCGTACTGGCGATAGTCTGTACCATCTCACTCTTTTGTGAGAGAGTCTGTCCTAATATTTGTGCGCCATACTGTGTAAGCATCTGCTGGCTGATACGCTCGTTGCTGTGCTTGGCTACTGCATGTGCTACTTCATGCCCCAGTACCACAGCCAGTTCATCGTCCGACGATACCAGCTTCATCAGTCCTTCATACACCACAATCTTTCCGCCGGGCATACAGAACGCGTTGATTTCGTCACTCTTTACCAGATTAAATTCCCAGGCAAACTCCTTGATTTCGTCAGAAAGTCCGTTGCAGCGCAGGTATCGTTCTGTGGCTGCGGCAATGTTCTTTCCCACTCGTACCACCATGGCCGTCTGGGTAGCATTGGTCGACTTCTGGGCGCTTTTTATATAGTCATTGTACTGAGTCAGGCTGGAAGAAAGCACTTCCTGGTCTGAAACCAGCAACAATTGTTTACGTCCGGTGAGCGGTACCGAACTGCATCCTGTCAGCATCAGCAAAGAAAGGACATACACACTTAGTTCTTTTTTCATAACGGTTTCGTTAGTTGTTCTACAAACATAACAAAAAAATGATGATTTTTGATTATGTTTGTGGCAATAAACTATAAAAAAGAGATGAAAAAGGAACTTTTTATAGCATGTTCTCTTTGCGGGACCATGCTGGTGAATGCTGAGAATATAGAGGTCACTACGTTTAAATATGCAGGACCGTATGCATTAGTACAACCTTATCAGGTTGACAGTGTGGATGTTAATTCCAAGTCGTGGAAAGCGGAGTCACTGCTGGATACGCCGGTGTCATTTTCTTTGCTTGAAGGAGCAGAAGTAAAGCAGGCAAGTCAGTTGTCTCCGTCATCAGACTATGCCTTGCACTTGATGGGCTTTGTGCTGGAGAATACACATTATGGAGAAGTGTCACTGAAGGTAGAAGGGGCTGAACACTATCAGGTGTATGTGGATGGCAAGCGCGTGGAGGATGCCTCGTTGTCGCTGAATCCGGCTACGCATCAGGTGGTCATCAAGTACCTCTCCATGCCGGACGAAAAAAACGTGCCGAAGGTGAGCGTGGATGCTAAGCAGGACGGGGTGTTTACCTTGCGTACCGAACAGGGCCGTCTGTTTACACTGGCCGATGTACTGCATGGTACCCGCTTTACGGGTACTGAACTTTCAGCCGATGGGAAATACCTGATTACATCGTACACTATAACAAAGGAAGGTGGGGAAATGACTTCGCAGACCAAGGTAAAGGAACTGAAGACTGGCAAAATATTGGTAACCCGTGGAGAAACCCTGTACTGGATGCCGCGTTCCGTGAAATATTACTATGTACGTCAGGGTGTATCCGGACGGGAACTGGTGACGGTAGACCCTGTATCCGGACATGAGGAAGTGTGGGTGAGCCATCTTCCGGAAGGCAACTTTCTGGTAGCACCTACAGAGGATTATCTGCTGTTTACTCTCGTACAGAAGGGACCGGAAGAGAAGAAGGAAATCTATGAGTTCATTGACCCGGACGACCGCCAGCCGGGATGGCGCAACCGTACGTATCTGGCCCGTTTTGATGTAAAGACGGGCGTGTGCCAGCCTTTGACCTTCGGTTACAAGAATGTGTGGGTTACGGACATCTCTTCCGACGGACGCTTTATCCTGATGATGGCTTCCAACCACCGTATGGGAAAACGCCCGACCACCTTGTTCTCCGTGTACAAGATGGATGTGCAGACCTTGCAGGTGGAAGAACTGGTGAAAGATGACGGTTTCCTGACCAATGCGCAGTTCTCTCCCGATGGCCGTCAGGTATTGCTGGCCGGAACACCGGAGTGTCTGGGAGGCATCGGCAAGAACGTGAAGGAAGGACAGACCCCGAGCATGATTGATAATCAGCTTTACCTGATGGATTTGCAGAGCAAGCAGATTGAACCGCTGACCCGGACATTCAATCCGAACGTGATGCAGACGGTATGGTCGGCTGTAGACAATTGTGTGTACTTCACCGCCGAAGACCGTGACAGTATCGCACTGTTCCGTCTGAATCCGGCAAAGAAACACATTGAGAAGGTGAATGTGCCTGAAGAAATGGTATTGGGATTCTCTGTGGCCGAGAAAGCCTCTTCGTTATCGTTCTACGGAGAAAGTGCTTCCAATTCTCATCGTTTGTATGTGGTCGATTTGAAGAAGGATGCCTCTAAGCTGGAAGAAGATTTGAACGGAGACTTGAAAGATGTGCTGTTAGGTGAATGCAAGGCGTGGGACTTTGTCAACTCCCGTGGGGACACCATTTGCGGACGCTACTACCTACCGCCTCATTTTGACCCGAACAAAAAATATCCGATGATAGTTAACTACTACGGCGGATGCAGTCCCACAAGCCGCAATTTTGCCAGCCGTTATCCGCATCATGCGTATGCCGCATTAGGTTATGTGGTATATGTGGTAGAACCGAGTGGAGCGACCGGTTTCGGTCAGGAATTTTCTGCCCGTCATGTGAATACGTTCGGTGATTATGTGGCCGACGACATCATCGAAGGAACACGTAAGTTTGTGGAAGCTCATTCCTTTGTCAACGGCAAGAAAATCGGTTGCATCGGCGCTTCCTATGGTGGTTTCATGACGCAGTATCTCCAGACAAAGACCGACTTGTTTGCGGCAGCTATTTCCCATGCCGGTATCAGCGACCACACCAGCTACTGGGGCGAAGGCTACTGGGGCTATTCTTACAGTGAAGTATCGGCAGCCAACAGTTATCCGTGGAAGAATCCGGAACTCTTTGTCGACCACAGTCCGCTGTTCAATGCCGACAAGATACACACTCCGCTGCTCTTCCTGCATGGAGCAGTAGATACCAATGTGCCGGTGGGCGAAAGTATCCAGATGTTTACGGCCCTGAAACTGTTAGGACGTGAAACGGCGCTGGTAGTGGTAGACGGACAAGACCATCACATCAAGGACTATCAGAAACGCATCCAGTGGCAGAACACTATCTTTGCCTGGTTTGCCAAATGGTTGCAGGATGACCCGACCTGGTGGAACACCCTTTATCCTCCTAAAACCTTGTAAAACGGATGAAAATATTACATACTAGTGACTGGCATCTGGGGCAGCAACTGTTTGAATACGACCGCAGCGAAGAACAGCAAGACTTTCTGCGGCAGTTGTGCCACTGGGTAGCCACAGAACAGCCCGACGCGTTGATCGTGTCGGGCGACGTGTTTCATTATTGCAGTCCTTCGGCAGCCGCCCAGCGGTTGTACACGGATGCGCTGGTGGAATTTCATGAAACCTGCCCTTCCATGCAGATTATCATCACGGCAGGTAATCACGACAGCAGTTCCAAGCTGGAAATCAACCGGAATCTGTGGAAGTATGCCGGAGTCACTGTGGTGGGTTCTATCCGAAGGGATGAAGCTGGCCAGGTAGACCTGGAACGTCATATCGTGGAAGTGAAGAACGGTTGCGGCGAATTGAAAGGCTATGTGATAGCCCTGCCTCATGTGTATCCGCAAAACTTTCCGGCGCTCGATGAAGAAGTCCCACGTGAAGAGCGGCAACATCATTTTATCCAAACTTTACTGAACCGTGTGGAGGAACGAAACCAGGGGAATCTTCCGGTGGTGCTGATGGCCCACCTGGCCCTGACGGGAAGTGACATTACCGGACAGGACGACGGACGCGGCGGCATGGAATACACGGACATCCGCCTGATGGGGGAGGGATACGATTACTTGGCCTTAGGACACATCCATTTTCCGCAAACCTTGCTCGGCGGACGGGCCCGTTATTGCGGCTCCCCGCTTCCGGTCAGCTTTGACGAGAGTTACGGGCATTCCGTCAGTCTGGTAGAACTGGCTGCACACGGTGCTATGCCCGAAGTGCGCACCTTGCCGGTGCGGAATGTGTGGCCCTTAAAAGTGCTGCCTTCGCGGGCCGTGTCGCAGGAAGAGGCATTGGAGGTGTTGCAGGCCATTCCCGATGAGGAAAAGATGTATGTGCAGTTGCACGTCCGTATTCAGGATGTACCTCCGGCCTATTGCATGGAGCGGGCCTACGAGTTAGCTCGTGATAAGCAGTGCCGTTTCTGCCGTTACAAGTGGGAACGTGAAGTAGTGGAAACGCAGAAGGAGATTACAGAGCTGGATGTAGACCGTTTGCAGACTTTTTCTCCGTCGCAGGTAGCAGCCATCTATTATCAGGACAAGTTTCAGCGGGACATCGCTCCGGAAATGCTCGACATGCTGGAAGAAGCCGTGAAACGGGTACGAAGCCAAGAGGAGGAATAGCACATGAAATTACAGAAACTGATTATTGAAAATATAGCCTCCATCGAGAAGGCGTGCATTGATTTTGAGCATGGGCCGCTGGGCGAGGATTCCATCTTCCTGATTTGTGGGCCGACGGGAGCCGGCAAGTCGACGCTGCTGGATGCAGTGTGTCTGGCACTCTATAACACCACTCCCCGCTTGAAACAGGCAGCCAATGAACGCTACTTGGACGAGAACGACAGCTTTTCCGGCACGGGTGAAGTAAGCATTGACGATTCACGCATGCTGATGCGGCGCGACAGTGTGTCGGCACAAGTGGAGCTGTGGTTTACGGATGCGGCAGGAGATGCCTTACGGGCCGTGTGGAGCGTGGCAAGGGCGCGCAACAAGGCCGGAGGGAAAATCCAGAAAGTGGTCTGGACACTTTCTTTGCAGGACGGTACTCCGCTCACGAATAAGTCGACCGAAACACGTACGGAGATAGAGCGGCGTATCGGTCTCACCTTTGAGCAGTTCTGCCGGACCACGCTGCTGGCACAGGGAGAGTTTACCAAGTTCCTGAAAAGCAAGGAGGAGGAAAAATCAAATATCCTGGAGAAACTGACGGGCACGGAAATCTACTCGCGCATCAGTCGGGAAATCTACGTGATGAAGACTGAAAAGGAGGCGGAGTTGCAGGAGCTGAAGGCGCAGACGGGCGGTATTGTGTTGTTGACTGACGAGGAATTGGCTGCGCTCCAGACGGAACAGCGCCAGGTGACAGAAGAAACTGCTACGCTCCGCACACAGTTGAAGCAGGAGCAGGACCTTCGGAAATGGTTGACCGACGAGCAGAAGTTGGCACATGATCTGGAGGAGACCGGAAAGGCGCTTCAGTCACTGACGGAACGGGTGGAATCGGAAGATTACAAGCGCAACAAATCGTTGCTGGATGACTGGGACCGTACGGCTGATGTGCGTTTTCAGTGGACAGAACAGGTGGCCTTGCAGCAGCGTATCCGTACGTCGGAAGAAGAACTGGAACAACTGAAAGAAAAGTACCGTTCGCTGAGTGTCGGCCTGGGGCAACTGGAGCGTATGCAGGTGCAGTGCCGGGAACAGTGGGCGGCGTGCGAGACCTATCTTACCGGTGTGCAGGAAAAGGTGCCGGTGTACGAATCGTTGCAATCGCTTTTGGCTTTGTCTGACCAGATTCAGCGCGCGCTCCAGCAGTCGGAAGATTATCGGAAAGAAAAAGCGCACAAGGCGGCAATGCATCAAAAAACGTTGGAAGTCCGGCAGGGAGCTACGGCATCGTATGAACAGGCCCGAAAGGTAGCGGAAGAAAAGCAGCAGGAGGTGGCAGTGTGTCGCACGCAGTTGGAGGATTTGCAAGTGGAGGAACTCCGACAGAAGAAGCAGGAAGCAGACGCTCGGCTGGACGGATGGAAGAAATTGCGGGAGGCACTTTCTGTCCGTGCAGAAAAGGAACAGGCCTGGCTGGATGTGCAGAAGAACCGGAAAACCTTGCAGGACGATTGCCGGAAACAGCAACAGACGGTAGCGCAATTGAAAGCACAGGCTGAGGTTTGCCGTAAGGAAAAGGAAGAAGTGCAGCAGGTGTACGACAAGCAGCGGATGTCGTGTGAGGACTGGGCACGCGAAGCCCGCGCACGTCTGTCAAAAGGCGATGTGTGTCCGGTCTGCGGCAAGGAGGTGGGTGATGACTTGAAGAGCGAAGTTCATTTTGTGTCATTGCTGGAACCGGTCCGTGCGTTGCTGGAAGAAAAGGCACGACGGGCGGAGGAAGTCTTGACCGCACTGGCACGGGCGGAAGCGGAGGTTCGCTCCCTGATGCGGCTGGAAGAAATGGAGGCGAAGAAAGAGACTACTGCAAAAGAAGCTTATTCTCTGGCGGAAAAGACCGTGACAGATATGCCGCTTTATGCTACGGTGAAGGAAGCGGATGAGGTCGTATCTCAGGTAGAGCACGCCTTGTCGGCGCAGCAGGAAGTATGCGACCGGCTGGAAGCGCTGTGGAAACAGGCCGAGGAAGGACAGCAACGCCTGAACCGTTTGACGAAGGAACGGGAGGAACTGACCACTGCCTGTGAGCAATGGCACCGGAAGGTAGAGGAAGCCGATAAAGCCGTGTCCCGTTTGGAAACCGAACTGCGTATGCTGGAAGAGGCGCTTTCGCGTGAGGCACTGACCGTTTCCCAGTGTATGGAGAAAGGAGAGACCTTGATTGTCTTTACGCCTTGGCAGGAAGCTTGGAAGACCGATCGGGAAAACTTTATTACCGCCTTGAAGAAAGAAACCAGTCGGTATGTGGAACAGCAGACGAGGAGAGAGCAACTTTCGCACAAGGTTGAGTCGCTGGCTTCTCAGGTGGAGCATGTGCAGTCCGTCCGTCAGTCCATCTTGTCGGAACTTCCGGACTGGAGGCAGGCGACGCCAGAGACGATACCCGACGGGCCGTGTCCGGAAGGACTTCCGGGACAATGGAACGCGCTGAACACTTCCGTGCTTTCTGTCTGCCATGCCATAAAGACATCGCAAAAGTTGAGGGAGGAAAAAAGCGCCGGAGTGGAAGCTTTTCTTGTCGGTCATCCCGAGATTTCCCGTGAGTATTTGGGGAAACTGGCCGGACTGGAAGTGGAAAAAGTGAATATGGCACGCCGTACTTTGCAGAAGTTGGACAACGACCTGACGAGCCGGCGGGCAGAAATGGAACGGGTCGGTCGGGAACTGACACAGCATCGGGCACAGCGTCCGTCGGAAACCGAAGGGATGACTCTGGCAGTCGTAGAGGAAACCATTTCCCGACTGGAAGAACAGCAGACCGGGAAGTTGGCTCGTTTGGGAGCCATCGCACAGATGCTGGCACATCACGAAGAGTGTCTGCAACGTATTCGGAAAGTGAAGGAACAGATTGAAGTGAAGCAAAAGGAAGTGGATAACTGGGCGGGAGTGGCTGCCTTATTCGGCAGTGCCGACGGCAAGAAGTTCCGTAACATTGCCCAAAGTTATGTACTTCGCCAGTTGCTGGCCGGTGCCAATCATTACCTGAGCCGGCTGACCGACCGTTACCGTATGGAATGTCCGCCGGGTGGACTTACCATTCTGTTGCGCGATGAATATCAGGGAGGGGTGAAGCGTCCCACGTCTACCATTTCAGGTGGAGAGAGCTTCCTGGTGTCACTGGCCTTGGCATTGGGATTGTCTTCGCTCAACCGGAAAAGTCTTTCGGTGGATATGCTGTTTATTGATGAAGGTTTCGGTACGCTGGACAGTGACTACCTGAATACGGTGATGGAAGCCCTTGAGAAGTTACACCAGATAGGAGGCAAGAAAGTAGGCATCATCAGTCACGTGGAAGCCCTGCGCGAACGTATTGCCACCCAGATTCATGTGGAGCGGGTAAACCATACGCTAAGCCGGGTGGAGGTGGTCAATACGATGGGAAATATGTAAATTGTGAAATTTGTAAATATTTGATTTTTGGTAGATTAAAATTTGGCAAAAAACGCCTTTGCGTTTGAACTAAAACGCAAGGACATTTCAGATGAAACGCAAGTACGTTTGAAGTAAAACGCACTTGCGTTTTGTCTTAAACGAACTTACGTTTTTTCAGGTAATAGGGGATAACTTTTTTTTATGACAAAAATCCAGATAGATATCGTACTTTTGTGTCACGAAACTAAAAACATTATGATTATGTACAAATCTATTCTTCGTCCCTGGTTGTTCCGTATGGATGCCGAGAAAATTCACGGTCAGATTGTTGCTTTACTTCATGTTTATCGTCATTTTCCACCGGTGAAATGTCTTCTTCGTGCATTTTATCGTCCGAAGGCAACTCCGTTTCAATGGCGGAACCTGACTTTTGCCAATCGGGTGGGACTGTCGGCCGGATTCGACAAAGAGGCGAATTGCTTTGACGAGCTGAATGATTTGGGTTTTGGTTTTCTGGAAGTGGGAACCGTTACTCCGGAAAAGGTAGCAGGAAATCCTTTCCCCCGAATCTTCCGTTTGCCGGAGGATCATGCGCTGGTTTCACGTACGGGCTTCAATAATCCCGGAAAAGAGGTTGTCCTGAAAAATCTGCAACGGAAACGGGACGGAAAATACATTCTGGGAGTGAATATCAATACCAATACTCCGACCGATGCGGAGCGGGCCGTGACAGACATTACAGATTTGTACGAGACTTTCAGTGCCTATGCGGATTATTATACGATAAACTGGGGCAGCATGACGCCTGAGATTCTGGCTGACGTGCTGACGGCGCTCGAGAGCTACAAGCAGCGTTTCCACAGACCGGTCTTTCTGAAGTTGCCTGCCGATGTACCGGTGGAGAAACTGGATGCGGTAATTGAATTTGCAAAGGAGCATCATATTGACGGTTTTATTGCTACGGGACCTACACAAGACCGTTCGCTTCTGATTCATTCCACACAAGCTGAGGTGGAACGGGTAGGAGCCGGAGGCATCAGCGGACTTCCAGTCATTCACAAGTCTTTGGAGGTGATGAAGTACTTGTCAGCACATGCTCCCAAGGATATGTTGCTGATTGGTGCAGGAGGTGTGATGACACCGTTTGAGGCAAAGGCCATGCGGAATGCGGGAGCTCACCTCGTACAGGTGTATTCCGCTTTCATCTATGAAGGTCCTGGTGTGGTAAAGCGTATTGCCGAGAAAATATAAGCAGTGGCGTACATGTTGTATAAATGATGGTAGCCGACCTGTAAGATATAATCTTATGGGTCGGCTTTAATTTTATAGGGAGGTTTCAGGGTTGTCTTCAAATTCTTTGTGATTTTTGGGTAGGAATCGCATGTTATATGTCTGCAAAATTGGGCTGGGTGTCATATTTATTACGCCTGAATTTGAAATAATGTCTTTTTTTTGCAAAAAAGTATATTATATGATGCTATCCAAACGACAAAAAATGATAACGGCTCTCATTGCAGGAGTGGTGGCAGGCGGTGGACTGTACTTCCTTTACCTCTTGAGAGCACATACGTATCTCACCGACGAGCCTTCGGCTTGTGTGAATTGCCACATCATGTCACCTTATTATGCCACTTGGATGCACAGCTCTCATTCGCGAAATGCGACGTGTAACGACTGCCATGTGCCACATGAGAATTTTGTGAAGAAGTGGACGTTCAAAGGGATGGACGGCGTGAAGCACGTGGCTGCTTTTCTAACCAGTTCGGAGCCTCAGGTCATTCAGGCACATCCGGCCAGTTCACAGGTCATCATGAACAATTGTATCCGCTGTCATGAACAGTTGAATACGGAACTGGTAAAGACCGGCCGCATAGACTATATGATGTCGGAAGTGGGAAAGGGAAAAGCCTGCTGGGATTGCCACCGCGATGTGCCCCATGGAGGAAAGAACAGTCTGTCGTCCACACCGGCGGCCATTGTGCCACTGCCGGATTCACCAGTTCCGGAATGGTTGAGAAAGATGAAAGAATAATTTAAAACTCGTATAGTATGATTCATAATTTTAAATCTTGGCAGGGATGGCTGTTGTTTGGTGCATCAATGGCCGTCGTGTTTTGTTTAGGACTTGCCGTGTCTGCGTTGTCAGAGCGCAGGGCCGAAGTGGCAAGCATATTTAATAACCGGAAGAATCCGATGAAAGGGATTGTGGCTCAGAACGAGAAATTCCAGGGAGATTTCCCGAGAGAATATCAGACTTGGACTGAAACTGCCCGTACAGATTTTGAAAGTGAATTCAACGGAAATGTGCAGGTGGATGTGCTGGCACAGCGGCCGGAGATGGTGATTCTTTGGGCAGGCTATGCCTTTTCAAAAGACTATGCCACTCCTCGTGGCCACATGCATGCCATTGAAGACATTCGTGCCACGTTGCGAACAGGAGCACCTCAGGGTGAAAAAGACGGCCCTCAGCCCTCTACTTGCTGGACCTGCAAGAGTCCTGATGTACCGCGCATGATGCAGGAAATAGGGGTAGATTCATTCTACAATAACAAGTGGGCTGCTTTCGGCGATGAGATTGTGAATCCGATAGGCTGTTCAGATTGTCATGATTCAGAAACAATGGATTTGCATATTAGCCGTCCGGCCCTGATTGAAGCTTTTGCCCGTCAGGGAAAAGACATCACAAAAGCCACTCCTCAGGAAATGCGCTCGCTGGTGTGTGCACAGTGTCATGTGGAATATTACTTTAAAGGAGACGGCAAGTACCTCACTTTCCCATGGGACAAGGGCATGACGGTAGAGGCCATCGAGCAATATTACGATGAAGCCGGCTTTTCTGACTATACGCATGCTTTGAGCCGTACACCGATTCTCAAGGCACAGCATCCTGACTATGAAATTTCGCAGATGGGCATTCACGGACAGAGAGGAGTATCGTGTGCCGATTGTCACATGCCGTATAAGAGTGAGGGAGGAATGAAATTCAGTGACCATCACATCCAGAGTCCGCTTGCCATGATAGACCGTACGTGTCAGGTGTGTCATCGTGAAAGTGAAGAAACATTGCGCAATAACGTGTATGAACGTCAGCGTAAGGCCAATGAGATCAGAACCCGTCTGGAAAAAGAACTGGCTTCGGCACATATCGAAGCTAAATTCGCCTGGGATAAGGGAGCGACAGAGAATGAAATGCAACCGGTATTGAAACTGTTGCGTGAAGCTCAGTGGCGCTGGGATTTTGGAGTAGCTTCTCATGGAGCTGCTTTCCATGCACCTCAGGAAATTCAGCGAATCCTGTCGCATGGACTGGACAGAGCACTGCAGGCCCGTCTTTCTCTTGTCCGTATTCTGGCTAAGCACGGTTACACGGAGAGTGTGCCGATGCCGGATATTTCTACCAAAGAGAAAGCGCAGGAGTTCATAGGTCTGGACATCCCGGCTGAAAAAGCTGCTAAAGAACGTTTCTTGAATGAAACGGTTCCGAACTGGTTGAAAGAAGCAAAACTGAAGGAACGTATCATTTAAGTGTTATGTGGAAAAATACTTGGGGGATAAAAGAAGGAATAATGACCTGTGCGGGATTGCTCGTCATAGGTCTTATTCTTCATTTGATGACGGGTGGAGTAGACTGGAACAGCTTTTCCTGGCCATTGAATTTGTGTGTGGCAGTGGCTTACCTGGTGGGGCTGGTGGCATTGTATTCTTTGCGGAAAAAGCTTTATTTCGTGCGCTGGGCCATGTCGTACAAAGCGGCGATTCCTTCGCTGGCAGCTGTGTCGGTCCTTACATTCTGTATGGGTATGATTAAGCAGGTCCCGGGACATGTACCTGCTGAGGGTATTTCCATGTTTAACCGCATGATTTCATGGTGGCCTTTCGTGTTGGAGTATTTTTGGATGACGTCCATCGTAGGACTGGTATCGCTCAAGCACCTATTTTCATTTCGGTTTCAGAAGATACCGTTTCTGCTGAATCATTTTGGGTTATTCGTGGCGTTGGTATCTGCTACACTGGGTAGTGCCGATATGAAACGGTTGACGATGAATACACGTGTGGGTCAGGCTGAATGGCGTGCTACGGACACGAACGGGCAGTTAACCGAGTTACCACTGGCCATCGAACTCAAGAATTTCAGTATAGAAGAATATCCTCCCAAGCTGATGCTGATAGACAATGCTACCGGAAGAGCTTTGCCAGACAACGCACCTGCTCATCTGCTTTTGGAAGAGGGTGTCAGTCAGGGTGTGTTGCCCGGATGGAATATTGAGGTACGTAACAAGATAGATATGGCTGCCTCCGTGTCAGGAGAAGATACGGTGAGGTACGTGGAATGGCCGAGCATGGGAGCTACGTGTGCCGTCCATGTCAGGGCTACTTCTGCTGATGGAAAGCAGATGGCAGACGGCTGGGTAAGCTGCGGAAGTTTTCTGTTCCCGTATCAGGCGCTCCGGCTCGATAGTGTCTGCAGCCTGGTGATGCCCGACAGAGAGCCACGGCGCTTCTCGTCTGAGGTGACAATTTATACAGAGACAGGAAAAAAGCTTGAGCAGACAATTGAAGTCAATAAGCCGGCGAAAGTGGAAGGCTGGAAAATCTATCAGTTAAGCTACGATGAGGGCAAAGGTCGCTGGAGTGATGTCAGTGTGTTTGAACTGGTGTCAGACCCATGGCTTCCGGTAGTTTATGTGGGAATTGTAATGATGATGTTGGGGGCTGTATGCATGTTCGTAACGGCCCAGAAGAATAATAAGTGTTGAGAAGAATATGCTGAATTGGGACTGGTTTAGTTATTTTGCCCTGGTGGCTGTGCTGTGCTGGATAGCTGGTGCATGGAGTGCCTTTAAGGGGAGTCGTCTGCGCGCATGTGCGTGTACGGTGTTAGGGCTTGTGGTGTTTGGTACATTTATCAGCTTGTTGTGGCATTCACTGGAGCGTCCTCCTCTGCGTACGATGGGAGAAACCCGTTTGTGGTATTCGTTCTTTTTGCCTTTTGCCGGACTGATTACTTACATAAGGTGGAAATATAAATGGATATTAGGATTTGGCACATTGCTGTCGGTTGTTTTTATCTGTGTGAATATTCTGAAGCCGGAGATACACAATAAAGCGCTCATGCCTGCCTTGCAGAGTCCCTGGTTTGCTCCTCATGTCATTATTTATATGTTCGCTTATGCCATGCTGGGAGCTTCTGCCGTGATGGCCATTTACCTGCTCTGGGTCAGAAAGAACCGGTGTGACGAGAAGGAAATGGCCTTATGTGATAACCTTGTATATGTCGGACTGTCGTTTATGACACTGGGAATGCTTACCGGTGCCTTATGGGCGAAGGAAGCCTGGGGACATTACTGGGCGTGGGACCCCAAGGAAACTTGGGCGGCTGTGACCTGGTTTTCGTATCTTACTTACATTCACATGCGAATGGGGTTACAGCAGAAGCGCCGGTTGTCATTGTCGGTCCTGCTGATTTCTTTTGTTTTTTTACAGATGTGCTGGTGGGGCATTAATTACCTGCCCTCCGCACAAGGGAGCAGTATTCACACCTATAATATGAACTGATAAAAACGCTGAGAGTATGAGAAAAAGAATTTTGTCTGCATGGGCGGTGGCTTTGCTTCTTGGGCAGGTGTCCTTGGTCCATGCTCAGGAGAATGAAGAAAGTCATTTTTGGGCCTCAGCCCAGATTCGTACAAGAGGAGAATACCGGAATGGCGCGCTGTCTCCCCGCGGTGAGGGTGATAAACCTGCGGGGTTTATCAATGAACGTGCCCGACTGACTTTGGGATATGAACGCAAGAAGTTGTCGTTGAAGTTCTCGGCACAGCATGTCGGTGTGTGGGGGCAGGATGCGCTGGTTGACAAAAACGGGCGTTTTATATTGAACGAGGCTTGGGCTGCATTCCATCTGAATGACTCGTGGTTCATGCAGCTGGGAAGGCAGTCGCTGGTGTATGATGATGAGCGCATTTTGGGAGGACTGGACTGGAACGTGGCAGGGCGCTATCATGATGCCCTGAAAATAGGCTACAGACATGGAGGGCATCAGCTGGATGGTATCTTTGCTTTCAACCAGAATGACGAGACCCTGATAGGCGGAACATATTATGACAGCAGCAAGACCAAACTTTATAAAAATATGCAGTCCTTGTGGTATCATTATGATTTCGCATCTGCACCTGTGAAACTTTCTGTGCTGGCCATGAATCTGGGTCAGGAAGGAGGTGATGCCGAAACCCGAGAGTCGGATACACAATATATGCAGACGGTGGGCACGTACGTACAATTCACCCCGGCCTCATGGAATCTGTCAGGATCTTTCTATTATCAGACAGGAAAGAATGTATCCGCACGCAAGGTTTCTGCTTTCATGGGAAGTGTGCGGGCTTCGTATTCTATCAATGACAGCTGGACGGTCAATGTGGGAACTGATTACCTGAGTGGTAGTAAGAAGTCCGATGCCACTTACCGGGCTTTTAATCCGCTGTATGGCACTCATCATAAATTTTACGGAGCAATGGATTATTTTTATGCGTCCGATTTTGTGAATGGCTATGCACCGGGACTTTCTGACACGCAGATAGGAGTAGGTTATAAGGTATCTTCTTCTGTATCGATGGGACTGAATTATCATTATTTCGCCACAGGTGTGAAGCTGGAGAGCCTGAACCGTACCTTAGGGTCTGAACTGGATTATCAGCTGGACTGGAAAATCATGAAAGATGTCAGCCTTTCGGTGGGTTACTCGCTGATGAGAGGAACTTCGACAATGGATGTCGTGAAAGGAGGAAATCACAAAAGCTGGCAAGACTGGGGATGGGTGTCTTTGAACGTCAATCCGACTCTTTTCAAAAAATAATAGTTACGTGCGCAATAAAAAAGGACAAGGACTGTTCCACATTGAAGGAGCGGTCCTTGTTCTTTATATAATGCCTTTTATGGCTTTTCGGTTCAGTTCGATGTAATTGCCTTCTTTCCTTTTGAGGATGCCTTCTTTTCCCATCTTATTGAATTCGGTAGACAGGGCCGGACGTGTCACGTTAATGTATTCGGCCAGTTGCGTAAGGGTATGCGTCAGTTTCACGGTAGAAGTGTCTTTATCCAGCTGTTTCAGTAAATAGACCAGGATTCTTTCGCGAATGGTTTTTCGTGACAGCACGTCCAGTCGCATGGTGGTACACACGTTGCAGTTGCCTGATACGCAGAGAAAACTTTTCAGCATATCCGGATATTTGCTGATAAGATGGAAGGTGGAGTCCTTGGTGGCAGTCAGGAGGACCGATTTTTCCAGCGTACGGAATGTGGCGGGGAAACGGTTGTCTTTCTTGAACAGGTGAGGGGTGGCGAAAGCCCTGGGCGACTCAATGTGTTCGATTAAGACTTCATTGCCGTTGGCATCGATAATGTTCACCTCCAAGGTTCCTTCAAGCAATACATACAGATTACAGCATATATCTCCTTGCTCCAGGATAACCGTATTCTCGTTGATTTCCTGAAGACGGAAGTCAAGTCTTTTTAGAATCTCACTTTTCAGATAGTCCGGCAGTTCCTTAAAGAGTGGAATAGAAAAAAGTTTTTCCTTGTAATAATCGTTGAATGGTATGCTTTTCATTATCTGTCTTTCTGCATTTTCTTTTGCAAAAATATGTTTTTTGTTTATTACTTTCAATAGAAAGGCAGGATTAATCTGTTTTTGTGGGAGTGTTAATTAATCCCCTTGTCATAAATCTTACATGCAGATTGACTGGCGAGCCGTATTTTTGTGAAACAAATACAAAGGAAAAATCTGAATAAAAGGAATTACAGATGAGAAAAGCAAGTAGAGAAATGGATAGTCAGTGGGCTTTGGAGGTTATGCGCAAGGCCCCTTACATCACGGTCAGCTTTACCCGGGTCGACGGAAGTGCATACGGGGTGCCGCTTTCACTGGCTTGTACAAGTGATGACGTGTGGTATTTTCATTGTGCTCCTGAAGGGGATAAGCTGGATGCCATTGCCGTGCATCCGGAAGTATGTCTTTCGGCGGTTACGAAGTGCCAGCCTACTGTGGGGCCGAAGGACGGCACGTTTACACTTCAATATCGTTCGGCCATCGCTTTTGGCAAGGCGGAACGGGTGACGGATACGGAAGAGAAAATTGAGGCGCTTCGGGTCATTAGTCAGCGTTTCCTGCCCAAGCACATGGATGCGTTTGATGAGGCGGTGCAGAGAAGCCTTTATCGTACGGAGGTGGTACGGATTACTTTATTAAGCCCTCCCACCGGCAAGCGTAAGCAATATGACAAGAATGGAGATGAAATGAAATACGGCAGGATGGAATGACTTTGCCGCAGGCTATATCGTAAAATGTAAAGGATGATGGAACTGTTTGATGTGTATTCGGTTTTTCCCGTGAATGTCGTAAGGGGAAAAGGTTGTGAGGTATATGACGAGAAGGGGCAGGCCTATCTTGATTTGTATGGCGGACATGCCGTGATTTCGGTGGGACATTCGCATCCGTATCTGGTGAAGTGCATGAGTGAGCAGCTGCAACAGCTGATGTTTTATTCGAATTCTGTCATAAATAAGTTACAGGAAAGGCTGGCTTATGAGCTGGGTGAGCTGTCGGGGTATCCTGATTATCGGGCGTTCTTTGTCAACTCGGGAGCAGAAGCCAACGAAAATGCCCTGAAACTGGCTTCGTTTCATACGGGGAAAAAACGGGTAGTGGCTTTCAGAAACTCTTTTCATGGGCGTACGTCGGCGGCTGTGGAAGTGACGGACAATCCTGCCCTTCATGCACCGATTAATACGAATCATAACGTGTATTTTGCAGACTTGGATATAAAGGAAGTGGAAACGGAGTTGACCAAGGGAGATGTGTGTGCCGTAATTCTAGAAGGAATTTCAGGAGTAGGGGGAATCCAGGTCCCCGATGAGGACTTTCTGCGGCAATTGAGGGAACTGACGAGACGTTATGGGGTGGTATTGGTTCTTGATGAAATACAGTCGGGCTATGGTCGTACGGGGAAGTTCTTTGCTCACCAGTGGGCTGGCATCAAGCCGGACCTTATCACTGTGGCCAAGGGTATAGCCAACGGATTTCCTTTTTCGGGAGTCTTGATTAGTCCGATGTTTGCCGCCCGAAAAGGAATGCTCGGTACGACGTTCGGTGGTAATCATTTGGGATGCGCCGCCGCCCTGGCTGTGCTGAAAATTATCCGTGAGGAGAAACTGATAGAGAATGCCCTTCATACGGGAACGTATCTGATGCAGCGGTTACAAGAATTGCATTCTCCGCTTATAAAAGAAATCCGGGGACGTGGACTGATGGTGGGGGTGGAACTGACCGTGCCGGTGAAAGGGGTACGCGAACCCCTGCTGTTTGAGGAACGGATTTTTACCGGCTATTCCGGGTTGTATACATTAAGAATACTTCCTCCGCTGGTACTTTCAAAGAAAGAAGTGGATATATTTGTAGGGAGTTTGAAGAAAGTGCTGGATGGATATTATGAAAATAGCAGATAAGCTTTATAAAGTTTTCGTTGTTGCGGGTAGCGAACCTTTAGGAACAGCGGGGATTCAGGCCGATATGAAAGCCATCGTGGCTTGTGGAGGGTATGCGGCAGGAGCAGTGACATGTATTGTAGATGAGGACACAACTCATGTAAAAGGAGTACACTTGATACCGGCAGATATGATTGCAGGACAAATCCGTTCTTTCCTTGGAGATGTGGGGGCAGATTGCATAAAAATCGGTATGTTGTATTCTAAAAATATCATTCGGCTTGTTGCAGGCATATTAGATGAATATAGCTCGATTCCAGTTGTCGTTGATCCGGTCATGGTTACTTCTTCGGGTGATAAATTGTTGGAAGAAGATGCGGTGCAAGCTTATAAAGATTACTTATTCCCTCGTACTTCTATCCTAACACCGAATAAGAAAGAGGCTGAGTGGTTATGTGGAAAGGAATTGAATGAGGGTAATATAGAGGAATGTTTGAAGGATTTGAGCCGCTGGGGAAATAGCGTAATTATAAAGTCGGTGGAGAACCGTGATTTCTTTATCGATTATTATTATAATCCGGTGGAGAAGGTGATGAAGGTTTACAAGAAGGAAGGAATTCGAACCCGAAATGTAAATGGAACTGGAGATAGTTTTGCTTCTGCAATAGCGACTTTTTTAAGTAAAGGTTATGGGATTGAGTTTGCTGTTGCTGAAGCGGAAAGGTTTATTCAGCAGTCCATTGAGTTAGGAGCCCGCTTTAAGTTTGGAAAAGGATTCGGCCCTGTATATCCTTATTATGAAGTACAAGAATAAATGTGTAACAATACGAGAATAATATGAAAACAACTGAATTTATCGGGGCTGCGGAACGGCAGCTTTATGAACTGGCAAGCAGAATGGTTGCCTATAATGCAGGTGACCCGAAGCGTATACAACATTTGATAAAAGTACATTATTTTGCCCGTATGATTGGTTTGGCAGAGCATGTGGATGAGGCTACTCAATTGATTCTGGAGGCGGCGGCCATTGTGCATGACATTGGTATCCGGATTTGTGAGCAGAAATACGGAGTCTGCGATGGAAAGCATCAGGAGCTGGAAGGTCCGGACGAAGCCCGGAAACTGCTGACGGATATGGGGACATTTTCTGAAGTACAAATAGAACGGATATGCTGGCTGGTAGGGCATCATCATACGTATGACTCCATTACAGGAATAGACTATCAGATTCTGGTGGAAGCCGATTTTCTAGTTAACATTTACGAAGATAATCTGCCGGCCGATGCTATTCGCAAGGTGAAAGAAAAGATTTTCAAAACCTCGGCAGGACGGGCATTGCTCGATACGATGTTTGGAGTTGGAAACAATACGCTCTAAAATTTATATTTTATCTCTTCGAGCGATATATAACTTCGATGTAAGCCATGATGTGTCTTATTACTGTTTTTCGTCCATATATTGCTTGCATCGGGTTTGTAATTGGGTTGAGTCAAAACTTTCTGAACTTGTTTGACAGATAACTTTGGCTACTTGTTGCATCGAGAAATAGTTTATGGGGAAATGTGGTTTTAAACTTTCAGGGAGTGTATAATTAAATTTTTAGGAAGACTAAATTTTTTGTACATTTGCTTTCAAAATAATTACGATGTTTAAGTCTGCTAATAATCAAATTTCGGATACAGAATTGTTTCATCGCATACAAAAAGGAGATGAGAAAGCATTTACAATTGCCTATGAGCTTTATAATAAATTGATTTACGTACTTTCTTATCGTTATTTAATGGATGAAGAACGTGCGAAAGATGTGGTGCAATATGTTTTTGTAAAGCTATGGGAGTATCGGGCTGAATTGAATATTGGGATAAGTCTGAAGAACTTTCTGTTTACAATGGCTAAGAATTATATACTGAATCTTATCCGAAATGAAAATACGGCATTGGAGAAGCAATATGAAATTGCTCAGCAGGTTTTAGGTTATGAAGATGATTTGGTTGAAAAACTGGAACGTCGTGAACAAATGTCGCTTTTTTATCAGGCCTTAGCTAAGCTGCCAGAACAAAAAAAGAGGATATGCGTGATGAAAATTCGGGAAGAAATGTCGAATAAGGAAATAGCTGAACGTTTAAACGTGTCAATAAATACAGTGAAGACTCATTATGCAGAGGCATTAAAGTTGTTGCGTCGTGAGTTGCTTAAATTGTTAATGATTATTATAATCCTAATGCTTTCAGCACATTAATGTGTCAAATAAATAAAATAAAATTTATGGATAGACCGACCGATAAACAAATAGCCGATGTGTTGGCTGGTATAGCTTCTGTGGAAGAAGCAAAGATGGTAGCCCGTTGGTTTGCTACAGAGGCAGGAAGTGCATATTTGGCTTCGGCTTTTGATAGAGATGCAAAGACTATTGGGATGGGGGATGAAGAACTTTATGTGCCTCATACGATTCCTTCAGAGGAAGTTTGGACAAGGATTCAGAAACAAATTCGCCGTTACCGTTTGCGTCGTATTTTATTTCGTGCAGCAGTGGTCGTGATACCTCTTTTATTATTGGCAGGTATGTATAAGCAACTTGATGAACGTGTCAGTTTGTTTGGGGAAACGAAATATGAGGAAGTTTATGTCCCTAAGGGTGAACGTATGCAGATAATGTTTCAGGATGGCTCAAAAGTATATATCAATTCGGATACTTATTTGCGTTATCCTGAGAAATTTGGGATGAAATCGCGTGAGGTAGAACTTTCAGGCGAGGCGTATTTTGTAGTGTCTCCTAATAAAAAGAGGCCATTTATTGTACAGTTAGGAGGACCGTCTGTCCAGGTTGTAGGAACTTCATTTAATGTGCAAAATTATCCGGACGATGATAAAATAACAGTTTGCTTGGATGAGGGTAAAATTAATATGCATCTTGTGTCAGAACGGCAAATTCCTTTACAGCCTGGGCAACGGGTAGTTTACGACAAGGAGCATGATGCTTGTCAAGTAATATCTGGAGATAATGTACGTTATTTGTCCTTGTGGAAAGAGAATATTATTGCTTTTAAAGATGCATCTTTATCGGAGGTAATTACCAAGCTTCAACGTTGGTATGATGTGGATTTTGATGTAGAGAAAAATGTATCTCAGAACTTACTGATTACGCTCATATCTGATCAGACGATTTTGGAGAATGTGCTCCTTGATTTGGAGAAAATTACTCCTTTGAAGTTTGAATATGATAGGAAATTGAAGCGAGTACGCGTTTATTTATAATCTTTACTCTTGTTTTGTTCTAAGTTGTACGGTGCTGATGGCTTGTGTGCGAACAAGTTACGAATATCTTGGAAAAATTTCAAAAAAATATGGTTTTTGACTCATCCTTTTTTCTTTGTTGTGTGTCTATTGAATGAAAACAAATTATTAACCAAATGTTTAATTCATGAAACACAGATTTTATTTAGTCTTATGCTTTTGCATGGCTTTGGGGATTTTGGCGCATGCTCAAAAGGTGACAATGAATTTTCAGCAAGTGAAGCTGGAAACAGTATTTCAGGAGATAACTAAACAGACGGGATTGACTGTGGCTTATAGTCGTCCGACTGTAGATCCAGGGAAAGTAGTGAGTGTAAATGCCCATGATGAAGAGTTGGCAGGTGTCTTGCAACGTTTGTTTGTGGGAACAGATGTGACTTTTGAAATTGGGAAACAGAAGATTTTTCTGAATAAGCGTGCAAAGGAAAAAAGCACCGGACAAGTTCGGAGAGTGAGTGGGTCGATAGTTGATTCAAATGGTGAACCTATTATTGGTGCCAGCATTGTAGTTACTGGAACGACTAATGGAACCATTTCAGATTTGGACGGTAAATACACGTTGGATAATGTCCCGGAAAATGCCACATTGGACGTCTCTTACATAGGTTATACTACTCAAAGCCTGAAAGCTACCGATAAAGCTCTGGCACGCATTATTTTGAAAGAAGATACCAAGGTACTGGATGAAGTAGTCGTGGTAGGCTACGGCGTGGCAAAGAAAAGTGACTTTACGGGGTCGTTAAATACAATGAATGGTGACAATATTGTAAGTTCTCATAAACAAAGTGCGACAGCAGCTTTGCAGGGAACGATTCCAGGTGTCGATATTATACGGAATGGAAATAATCCAGGTTCAGGATTTAATATTATGATTCGTGGACAAAATACGATTGCTTCTGGAGGAACTGGTTCAATGTCAGATATTAATCCACCGTTGTATATAGTGGATGGTATTATGTTGAGTTCGATTGATGATATTGCTCCGGATGATATTGAGCGTATTGACGTATTAAAAGATGCATCCTCTACTGCTATTTATGGTTCCCGTGGCGCTAATGGTGTGGTTATTGTAACGACTAAAAAAGGCTCACAAGGAGAAGGAAAGTCCTATGTGGAATACAATGGATTTGTCAGCCTGACGCAGGCTATGCATTTGCCTGACATGATGAATGGACAACAATGGGCAGACTATAAAGTGGACCGTTATAAAGGTGAGCATTGGACAGAATATTTACATGGGGAACCAGATCCGACTTATCAGCAAGTTTTGACTACGCAACAATATAATAATTTAATGGCAGGTAAGAATATAGACTGGGTCGATGAATTATTGGGAGTCGCTTTTTCTCAGAATCACTCTTTGAGAGCTTATGGAAATTCAAAGGATATGGTTTATTCGTTTGGTTTAAGCTATACAGACGAATCCGGCGTGACAGGAGTGGATAATTATAAACGTTACAATTTTAGTGCATCAGTAGACCGTAATATAGGGAAAAAGGTGAAAATAGGGTTGAATATGTATTCAGCTTACAGTCAAACTATATCCAGTGCAGAAACTGTACGTCAGGCTTATCGTTTGAATGGACTTTCAGATATGTATAATGAAGACGGAAGTTTGCGTGTGTTTCCGGATGATGCATTGGGTAATGTGTCTAATCCGTTGGTTGAGCGGGAAAACAACCAATCTGAATTGTTGAATCTGCACGTGTTTGGAAATACTTATTTTCAATATCAGCCTTTTGACTGGATGACTTTCAAGACTACTTTCTCTCCTGATGTCTATTTCCAACGTACGGGTTCTTATGCAGGGAAAGACTCTAAAAACGGTAAAGGGCAAGCAGCTAATGCTACAGCAGGCAATGACTGGAAACGTTCTCTTTCTTATACATGGACTAATGTGCTTACTTTTGATAAATCTTTTAATGACAAGCATGCCATCAATGCCATGTTAGGTACTGAGTGGGTAAAAAATGTAAGTGATGGCTTAAATTCAGAGGTTAAAGGATTTGCTTCTGATCATTACAAATTCTATAATTTGGCAGCCGGTACAAATATTTCTGAACTGACTTCTGATTATCTGCAAGATCAATGGATGTCTTATTTTGCCCGTTTGAATTATACCTTGAGAGGCAAATATTTGTTTACTGTTACTGGACGTTATGATGGCAGCTCTCGACTGGCAGAGGGACATCGTTGGAAATTCTTTCCTTCTGCAGCTATAGGTTGGCGTATTACAGAAGAAGATTTTATGAAGTCTGCTGATTGGGTCAATAATCTGAAATTGCGTTTAAGTTACGGGTTGTCTGGTAACAATTCGAATGTATCTCCTTATATGACTTCTACCAATGTAAATAATTTGTATTATATCTTTGGTGGAGGAACTCCAACTACGGCATCTGTTATTTCGAATATGGCAAATAGAAATTTATCCTGGGAGACAACTAAAGAGTGGAATTTAGGTCTTGATTTTGGTTTCCTGGGTGGACGAATCAGTGGGTCAATTGATTTATATAACAGACGTACGGATAATATTTTGATGGATCGTGTCATGTCACGGATGAATGGATTTGATAGTGTGATAGATAATGTGGGAGTGGTTGATAATCGTGGAGTGGAATTAAGTCTTTCAACTGTCAATGTAAAAACAAAGAACTTTACATGGTCTACTAATTTGAATTTTACAACGAATCATAATGAGATAATCGAATTGTCTGATGGAAAGCAAAGTGATGAGGCAAACGGTTGGTTTGTAGGTGAGTCAGTTGGAGCTGTATGGACATACAAGCATGTTGGTTATTGGGGAATGGATGAAATAGAAGAAGCTGCAAAATATGGTTTGGTTCCAGGTTCTATAAAGGTACTGGAAGTAAATGGTGACCATAGTTCAACAAATGCTGATAAAGTAATTATTGGTAACCGATTCCCTAAATGGACGGGAGGAATGACCAATACTTTTACCTATAAAGACTGGAGCTTATCTGCTTTTATTTATACGCGTCAAGGACAGATAAGTTATTCTCAGTTCCATTGGACAACAGCTTTGAATGATAATACGAATTTCAATCACATGAATCTGAATTATTGGACTCCTGAAACAGCCGAAACAGCAGAATGGCACCGTGCTGGTATTACAACTCCGGGTGAAACAGATGCTATCATGTGGCAGGAAACTTCATTCTGGAAGGTTGGATATATTACATTAGGTTATGACTTACCCAAGAAAGTAAGAGATAGGCTGAGACTGAATAAATGCCATATTTATCTCTCTTGTCAGAATCCGTTTGTATTTACCGATTATAAGGGTTGGGATCCGGAAGCAGCCGATAAGGCTACAGACACTTCTTATTTTATGACAAGATCATTTGTGTTAGGTTTGAACCTTAGTTTTTAATGCTAAATTGTGCTTATTATGAATAACTATATAAAAGTATTTGCAGCAAGTGTATTGAGTTTCATGGTTGTTTCATGTAGCTTGGATGAAGTAAATTATTCAGCCGAATCTTCTGAGGAATATATTAAGGATGAAACTCAGTATGAAGAACTGGTTTCAGCAGCTTATATGAGATTAAGGCCGTTAATCAGCTCTACGACTACGGATTTGATGTGGTATGGAACTGACATCTATTCCAGAACAGGAGAAATGAATGATGCTCAAATGGGAATAGATGATTATTCCTATATAAATACTTCAGATGCAAGTGTCTATGATTTTTGGTGTAAGAACTATGATGTGATTACTCAGGTTAATACGGCCATTACTCGTGGTGGAACTTTAGATTTGAATGAAGGTATTCAAGCGAAACGTACGGCGGAGTTACTGGCTCTTCGAGCTTATGCTTATTTTAATCTGGTAGAAACGTATGGGGGAGTTCCTTTGTTATTGTTAGAAATAACAGAGCCTACATTTTCTTTTACTCGTGCAAGTGAGGAAGATGTCTATAAACAGATTGTTTCTGATTTGGAAACTGCTATTCAAAGTAATGGTTTGGCTACTGCACTTGCTGCAGATGATTTTGGCCGGGTTGATTTGGGTATGGCAAAGCATTTGTTAGGCAAAGTTTTATTGACACGAAGTTATAAGTCATTTGCGCAATCGGATGATTTGTCTAGAGCCATTACTTATTTTAAGGACGTCATTGCTTTACATCCAATGGTTAATAATTGGGATATTTTGTTTGATACTCAGACGGGGGCATATCAATATAATAATTCGGAGGTAATATTCTCTGTCCGATATTCTTCTAATCAGCTTTATAATAGTGAAGGAAGCAGTGGTTTATATCAGCATTTTTTGCCTGCATTGTTTATGTTTCCAGGTAATACTCATCGGGGTGCTCCATATTGGCGTACGGACAATTCTTATCGGGCTGGAGAAGATTATTTGAATTCATTTGAAGACGGAGATATACGTAGTGGAGAAAAATATCTTGTGAGAGAAATTAAAGCGGGTACGTCTGGTAGTACTGACGGGCATACCTATGGTGTTGGAGATGTGATAATTTATTGTCCAAAAGATGAAATGACTGAGGCAGAAATAAGCCAGTATAAAGCTGCGAATCCTAGCGTCTATTTGGTTGTTAATCCGGATGAATATAATACATTGTTCTCTATATTGAATCAGAATGTTTGTTATCCATTTGTTTATAAATTTTATGATCCGGGTGTAGTAGAGTTTACGGACAGGGTAACGGAATATAGTGATCCTCGGGGAACTCGTGACATTTATATTTTCCGAACTGCGGAAACTAAATTATTGTTGGCAGAAGCTTATTTAAAGAATAGTGAGCCTTCAAAAGCTCTTGATGAGGTGAATGATATTCGTCGCAGAGCAAATGCCTCAACACTCTCAAGTGTTGACTTGGATGTAATTCTGGATGAATCTGGTCGGGAACTATTTGGAGAAGCCAATCGTTGGATGGATTTGAAGCGTACGGGAAAATTGTTTGAAAGAGCTTATAAATATAATAAATTTGTACAGCGGCATCATAACAGTGCTGCTGATATTGCTGATTATTTCTTATTGCGTCCTATTCCACAAACAGAAATAGATCGGTCTAACGAGACATTAACTCAGAATCCTGGATATGCGGGAGCTATAGAATAAAAAACTTTTGCAAAAGCGGACAAATGGTTTTGATATTTTTATTATTAAAGATAGACACATTTGTCCGTTTTCTTTAATATTAATGGAAAACTTATGAAAGCGATACTGTTTATTTGTTTATTGTTTGGGGGAATATATAATTGTTATGGCAATATGTTTGTTTTATCATCGGAAGATTCCCTTCTTAAATATGTTGATCCGTTTGTCGGGACAGGTTCTAATAAAAACAGTTTATCTGAAGGCGATGCTGAACTGGGGCAAACAATACCAGCAGTACTGATTCCAAATGGTATGAATTTCTGGACACCTCAAACGGAATCTACTGAGCAGAAATCTCAGTCTCCTTATTATTATACAAGTTCTAAATTGCAGGGGTTTAGAAATTCTCATTGGATTGTAGGAGGGTGTACGCAGGATTACGGTTCCATGACTTTGATGCCTTTAATGGATTCCTTGCAATGTATTCCGGAGAAATGGGCTTCCCGGTTTTCACATGATACGGAAATAGCCTCTCCTTATTATTATTCTGTTTTGTTGGATGATTATGAGATAAAAGCAGAAATGACAGGGACTTCGCGCACTGCTATATTTCGTTTTACTTATCGGCAATCCGGAATGGCCTATTTAGTGGTAACTCCTAATAGTGATGAAGGGCAAGGAAGTATTTATTTTAATCCATCTAATGGCGAGGTGTATGGAATGAATCCAGTGCATCGTATTTATCAGGGATGGGGAGAATATGCAGGTTTTGATGGGCATTTTTCGGTTGTATTTAATAAGAAAATAGAGACGTATGGGACGTTTGCAGACGGATATTGTTTTGAAAATACGACTTCACAGAATCATCGGAAAACAATAGGGGTTTATGTAGGTTTTCCAGTAAAAGCAGGAGAAGAAATTTTGGTCAAAGTTGCTTCTTCTTTTTGTGATGTGGCAGGAGCTCGTCATAATTTGCAGGTTGAAAATCCAGATTGGAATTTTGAGGCTGTAAAAGAAGGTTTAAAAGGCATTTGGGAAAAGAGATTGTCTGCGATTAGGGTAGAAACTTCCGATAGTATAGCTAAGAGCAAATTCTATACGTCTCTTTATCATGCATCTTTTCTGCCGCATGCATTAAATGATGCAGATGGGCGTTATCCATCCTTTGCGGGAGGGGGTAAAATCTGTACTACTGCAGGGACTTATTTTGATGATTATAGTTTATGGGATACATATCGTGCATTACATCCATTGTTGTCCATTCTTTATCCACAGCAGACTGGTGATATGATTCAGTCATTGATAGATAAATATGAGCAAGGAGGATGGTTGCCGATTTTTCCATGTTGGAATAGTTATACATCAGAAATGATAGGAGATCATTGCGCTTCGCTGATTGCAGATGCTTACCAAAAGGGTATCCGTAATTTTGATGTGCAGAAGGCTTATGAAGCTTTGCGTAAGAATGCTTTCGAACACCCGGAAACTTATGAAGAATATAAGGATGGCAAAGGGAGACGTGCACTGAAGTCATACCTGAAATATGGATATATTCCTTTAGAAGACTCTGTAAAAGAAGCTTTTCATCATGGTGAACAGGTCTCAAGAACCTTGGAATATGCCTATGACGATTTTACCCTTTCTGTGTTAGCTAGTTCTTTAGGACAAACTGAGGATGCAGAGGAATTGAGGAGACGTTCTCAGTTTTATCGTAATGTAATAGACAGACAGACTGGATATGCACAAGGAAGGTATGCAGACGGTTCTTTTTTAAAGGAGAATAATGCATTCCAGTTTTGTGACTTTATAACTGAGGGCTATCCCAGTCATTATACTTGGTATGTACCTCATGATGTATATGGATTGATGGAATGTATGGGAGGGAAAGATAAATTTGTATCTAAACTTGATTCTATGTTCTCTATGGGTTATTATTGGCATGGGAATGAACCTTGTCATCAGGTCGCTTTTTTGTATAACTACGCTGGGCAACCATGGAAAACTCAAAAAGAGGTACGTCAGATTATGGAGCATGAATACCATCTTGGTGCTAATGGACTTTCTGGTAATGATGATGCTGGACAAATGTCTGCGTGGTATATTTTTGCAGCTATGGGATTTTATCCTGTTTGTCCGGGTTCTTCTTATTATATTTTGGCGAGTCCGTCTTTTGATAAGGTGACAATCCAATTAGAGGATGGTAAGTCGTTTGTTATAAAGGCTCAGAATGCTTCTGCCGATAATGTTTATGTTCAGTCTGTTTTGTTCAATGGGGTTCCATATAGTAAAAATTATTTGTTGCATTCAGACATTGCTGCAGGAGGAGAGCTGGAGTTTGTAATGGGTAATGAACCGAATCTGGAGTGGGGAAGTTCTTTGGATGATTGTCCTCCCGATTTATTTTTGGAACTGAGATAATATTAATTTTTAATTAATAATACCATGAAAAAACAATTTATCTTCATTTTATGTGGCTTGTTTTTATGTGCAGGCACGATAGCCGCCACAGACTACAACGTGCTTCAGCAGGGAGCCGTCGGTGACGGAAAGACATTGAATACGAAGTCTTTGCAATCGGCCATTGATGCACTTCATGCAAAAGGGGGCGGACAACTGTACTTCCCTGCCGGACGCTACTTGACCGGCAGCCTGCAACTGAAATCGAATGTGACACTTTACCTGGAAAAGGAAGCGGTGCTGTTAGGAAGTACGAGTCCTTATGATTATCCGGGCTTCAGTACCGAAAAGGAACTGAAAGTTAACAATGACCACTTTGACCAGGCATTGATTTATGCGGAAGGGGCAGAGAATATCGGCATTACGGGAGAAGGGTGTATAGACGGGCAGGGTAGGGAACTGGCCCTGACGATTGACAGCCTGCATCATACGGGAGAATTGGTGGACAAGCACTATAATACGTATCGTAAACGGCCGAACACACGACCAAAGTTGCTTTTTATGCGTAATTGCCGGAAGGTGGAGCTTCGGAAGACTAATTTCCGGAGCGGTGCGGCATGGGGACTTTCTTTTTCTCTGTGTACCGACCTGACGATTGATAGTCTGCATGTGGAAAACAGGGCGTACTGGAACAATGACGGGATTGACATCAGCGATTGTAAGGATGTACGTATCTCCAATTGTTTCATCAACTCGGCGGACGATGGCATTTGCCTGAAGTCGCACAACCGGGGGGCATGGAACGACCGGGTATCCATTTCCAACTGCCACATCATCAGCAGTGCCAGTGCCATTAAGTTTGGTACGGAATCGTTGGGCGGATTCAAGAATGTGACCATCGATAATATTCGGATTAAAGATACTTTCCGCTCGGCCATAGCCATTGAGTCGGTCGACGGGGCGGAGATTGAAAACGTGCAGGTGTCTAATGTGCATGCGGTCAATACGGGAAATGCCATTTTTATTCGTTTGGGTCACCGTTCGGGTGAGCAACCGGGTTATTTGCGGAATGTAACGATTAAGGATGTGTATGTGGAAGTGCCTTTCGGTCGTCCGGACATCAACTATGACTTGCGCGGACCGGCGGTGACATTCTTTCATAATCCGTTTCCGAGTTCCATTTCGGGTATTCCGGGGCATGATATTGAAAACGTGAAACTGGAGAATATAGAGATTGTGTGTCCGGGACGTGCTACGCGCGGAATGGCCTATATGTCGTTGAGTCGTTTGAAAGATGTGCCGGAAAATGAAAAAGGATACCCAGAATTTACCATGTTCGAGGAACTGCCTTCATGGGGATTCTATGTGCGCCATGTGAAAGGTATCCAGATGCACAATGTCAAGTTACGTTTGCAGGAAGATGATTTCCGTCCGGCTTTTGTATTCGACAGGGTAAGCAATGTACGCCTTTCGGGCATCAGCTTGCCAGAGAATAAAAAGGCGGGGCAGGTGGTGCTGCGGCAGACAAACTTGCAATCGGCCGATAATGCGGTGAAGGAGTATATCACGGAGGTGGAATAAGGCTTTCGGGCTTTGGGCAGATAAAAGCATGATGCCTTCCTGAGTCACGGAATGAATGGACTCGGGAAGGCATCATTATTTTTATGGCCGTCGGATTTATTCCAGACAGGCATCCAGGTCTTTGATAAGCTGTTCCTTGTCAAGGTGCTGGCCGATGAAGACAATCTTCTGCATGCGGTCGCCATAGTGCTCGTCCCAGTCTCTCAGCAGGCCGGGTTCGCGCTTCATCAGTTCCACGATTTCTTCTTCCGGCTGGGTGGCATACCAGAGTCCGGCTTCTGAAATCTGTTTCTGTCGTCCGGCCTGTTCGAACAGGAACGACATGTTGCGGTTGTGGGCAAAGTAACATACTCCCTTGGCACGAATCACGTTGTGAGGCCATTTCGTTGCGACAAAGCGGTCGAACTTATGGATGTCGAAGGCAGGGCGGCGATAGTACACGAAACTGCTGATGCCGTATTCCTCTGTCTCACCTTCTTCATGGTGGTGATGGTGGTAGCCTTCGTGTGAGTGTTCATGAGCGTGTGCATGATTGTGCTCTTCCTCGTGGTGATGTTCGTGTTCCTCATGGTGTTCATGTGTTTCATGGTGAGGATGCGCTTCTTCTTCGGATACGGGGCGTTCTATCTCCCGAATCCATCCGGCAGAAGTGGCCACTCGTGCATAGTCGAAACGACGGGTACCGACAATCTTGTCGAGGTCTACCTTGGCATAGTCGCATTCAATGATTTCCGCACGGGGCTGGAGGGTACGGATGATGCTTTTGATGCGTTCCCGTTCTTCGGGAGTGACTTCCGATACCTTGTTCAGCAGCACGGTGGTACAGAACTCAATCTGCTGGATGAGCAAGTTGGCAATGTCTTCCTCTTCCAAGTCCTTTCGGGTAAGTTCGTTGCCACCGTCGAATTCGCTTTGCAGGCGGAGTGCATCGACTACGGTCACGATGTTGTCAAGGCGGCAGGTTCCGTACTTGGTGTAGGCACCGCCCAACTGGGGAATGGAACAGATGGTCTGGGCAATCGGTTCCGGTTCGCAGACACCACTGGCTTCGATGACGATGTAGTCGAAGCGCTGCATTTTCATCAGCTCAAATATCTGTTCGATAAGGTCGGTACGGAGGGTACAGCAGATGCAGCCGTTCTGTAAAGCCACCAGACTCTCTTCTTTCTGGCCAACGATGCCATCTTTCTGTATCAGTTCCGCATCGATGTTGATTTCGCCGATGTCGTTCACGATGACGGCAAATTTGATGCCTTCGCGGTTGCTCAGCAGGTAATTGAGCAGGGTTGTTTTTCCGCTTCCCAGGTAACCGGTAAGCAGAAGTATAGGTATTTCTTTTGTTTCCATGTGCAAATGTTTTTTTACGTGTCTGCAAAGTTAGTGTTTTTCTGCAAACGGTGTGCGCTTCTTTTTCGCAGAAGCAGGTTTAACTTTCGTTATAGGTCAGTGTCACGTATGTGACAAAGTTTCTCTGCCCGAGGGTCTATCTTTGCATCCGTAATCAATAAAACGAATTAAATATGAAGACAATAGACTGGAAGTATACGAGTGTGGGACAAATTGTGGCCGATGATTTTGCAGCGGCAAGTGTGTTCAAGAAATATGGCATTGATTTCTGCTGTCATGGCGAAGTGACGCTGGAAAAGGCCTGTGCCGATTTGGGACTGGCTGTAGAAGAAGTGGAACAGGCATTGCTCCGTCAGGATGAAGCTGGTAACGGACGGATTCCGTTTGCTTCGTGGCCACTGGATCTGCTGATGGATTACATTCTGAAGATACATCATCGGGGAATTCGTGCCCGTGGACCGGAACTACTGGCGTTGCTGGAAAAGGTGGAACGAGTACATGGGGAAGCGCATCCGGAACTGCATGAGTTGAAAGCACTGGTCAGTGAATCATTGGAGGATTTGGAAATGCATCTTCAGAAAGAAGAGAACGTGCTGTTCCCATATCTATATGAATTGTACGCAGCAAAGGAACAGGGACAGCGTATGGCCCCGATGCACTGTGGTACGATAGCGAATCCTATCCGGGTGATGAAGATGGAACACGAGGGAGAAGGAAACCGCTACCTGCACATTATTCAGTTGACGAATCACTTCTCCGTACCTCAGGACGGCTGTGCCAGCTACCGTCTGCTGATGCAGGAATTGGAAGCGTTTGTGGATGCGTTATTCGAGCATATCCACCTGGAAAACAATCTGCTTTTCCCGCGCTTTGAGGAGATTGAACGAGAAATCGTATGTTGATAGTTTGATATTGGAAAGAATGGATAACAATGTGGCGCATGCAGGAAGGTATGCGCCACATTTCATAAATCAGTAATCAATTTTATCCAAAATCCCTGCTAAGTAAGCAATGGTGACTCCGTAGTTGGTCATGGGAACCTGCTGGGCGCGGGCCTGGCCGATGCGGTTCAGCACATACTTGCGGTTGAACATGCAGGCTCCGCAGTGAATAATCAAGTCGTACGGGGCCAGGTCTTCCGGAAAGTCCGTGCCTGATACGATGTCGATTTGCAGGCCTTCACCGATGCGCTTGCGGAGCATGTTCGGGATTTTCACTCGCCCGATGTCTTCTGCCAGCGGAGCATGCGTACATGCTTCAGCAATCAGCACCCGTGACTCCGGTGTGAGCTGGGCAATGGCATTGGCTCCTTTCATGTAGTAGTCGATGTCGCCTTTGTACTGGGCAAAGAGGACGGAGAAGGAGGTAAGCCGGCTTTCGGCCGGTTTCTTGTCATATACCGTGCGGAACACTTGTGAGTCGGTAATAATCAGCTTCGGCGGACGGGTTAAAGTGGCCAGCATGGCATCGATTTTGTCAGTGGTACAGCTCATCACCAGGCATTTGCGGTCCAGTAGTTCGCGGATGGTTTGTACCTGCGGCAGGATGAGGCGGCCTTTAGGGGCCTGGATGTCCTGTGGCATGACCAGCATGACGGTATCGTTTTCTTCTACCAGCCGGCCTACGATGCCTTGTGCCATGGTTTCATCCGGCAGCTTGTTTCGCAGACTACGCAGAATGTCGTCCAGTCCTTTTCCGGTGAGGGTGCTCACTAATAGGGGAACCTGTCCGCATTGCTGTTCGATGCGGCGCATGGTCTGTTCGGCATCAGACAATAGGTCACATTTGTTCAGTATCCAGATAACAGGCACATTCTTTTCCTTTAACAAGCGTTGCCAGTGTAACTCTTCGTCCAGGCGTTCGTCGGTACAGACCATCAGGGCAATGTCTGTCTTCTCCAGCGCACGCTGTGTTTGTCGGATGCGGAGTTCGCCCAGCTCGCCTTCGTCGTCGAAACCAGCTGTGTCGATGAATACGCAGGGACCGAGACCATGGATTTCCATGGCCTTAAAGACCGGGTCGGTGGTCGTGCCGGGAATATCCGACACAAGGGCTGTATCCTGATGCGTCAGGGCATTGATCAGTGATGATTTTCCGGCATTTCTTTTGCCAAACAGACCGATGTGCAGCCGGTTGGCACGGGGAGTATCGTTCATATGTTTAATCAGGCTTTAAGTTCACACATTAGAAACGGAAGTCGCGTTTTCCTTCGGCAATCCGTTCCAGATTTTCCAAAGCTCTTTTGCGGATGGCGGGATTCGGAATCTCTTCCATCTGCTTGCGGATCATGTCTTCAGCCAGTCGGCGTGTTTCGGGCGAAGCGTAGTCGCAGAGGTATTCCTGAAGCGTCATCAAGGCATTGGGGGCACAGCAGTTGGCTATCTGGCCCGTCTTGACCAGCGACATGAAACGGTCGCCCGTACGTCCTTCACGGTAGCAGGCCGTACAGAAACTGGGAATATAGCCCAGTTTCAGCAGCCAGGCCACGATTTCATCCAGGCTGCGGTGGTCACTCACATCAAACTGAGCAGAATTTTCTTCCGGCAGTTCTTCGGTAGCATAGCCTCCCACGCTGGTGCGGGAACCACCGCTGATTTGTGACACACCGAGTGCAAGTACCTTCTCGCGTGAACGCTGCGATTCACGTGTAGAAATAATCATACCCGTATAAGGCACACTGATACGGATGACAGCTACAATCTTCTGGAATATCTCGTCGGAGATGGCGTTCTCGAAGGTCGAGGCGTCAATGTCGTCGGCCGAGCAGATACGGGGCACGCTGATGGTGTGCGGGCCTACACCGTACGTCGCTTCCAGATGTTCGGCATGCATCAGCAGTCCCACGAAGTCGTAGCGGTAGGTGTTCAGGCCGAACAATACACCGATACCTACATCATCGATTCCTCCCTGCATGGCGCGGTCCATGGCCTCCGTATGGTAGGCATAGTTGCTCTTCGGACCTCTGGGGTGAAGCTTTTCGTAATTCTCCTTGTGGTACGTTTCCTGGAACAGAATGTAGGTACCGATACCGGCCTCGTGCAGGCGACGGTAATTCTCTACCGTGGTCGCAGCAATATTTACGTTTACCCGACGGATGGCTCCGTTCTTGTGCTTGATACTATAGATAGTCTTTATCGACTCCAGAATGTATTCGATAGGGTTGTGAATCGGATCTTCTCCTGCTTCCAGTGCCAGACGCTTGTGCCCCATGTCCTGCAGGGCGATGACCTCACGACGGATGTCTTCCTGTGTCAGTTTCTTGCGGGCAATGGTCTTGTTCTTTACGTGGTAAGGACAGTAAGTACAACTGTTTACGCAATAGTTTGACAAGTAGAGTGGGGCAAACATTACGATGCGGTTGCCATAGAATTTCTGCTTGATTTCACGAGCCAGGCGGTAGATTTCCTCCACCAGTTCCGGATCGTTGCATTCCAATAGTACAGCAGCCTCGCGGTGAGAAAGTCCCTTGCACAGGCGAGCCTTTTCAATGATGGAACGTATCAGTTCCTTGTCCTGGCTTTTACTTTGGGCATATTCCAGGGTATCGAGAATTTCTTCGTGGCAGATAAATTCTTCTGCCTTTTGAGAATCAATCTTGTACATAGCTGTAATGTAATTTATAGTGTTTTGCCGGGATAATCTCCTCGGCTTTTATCTATTTCGTAACCAATGGCAGCCAGCCGTTGTGCCAGCAGACGCAGTCCTTCGGCAGCTTCTGAGCCCATCGAGGCTTTATTGTCATACAAGGCATAATTCTTTCGCTGTTCTACCGGAGAGAGGTTGGGCATCACTACATTGGCACCTGCCAGTATACCTTTCTCGCGCCCGTCGGGTGTAAGGCTTGCCAGGGCGGTGGTAGAAGGAATCAATGCCTGCGGATGCATCAGCCGGAAGATGGAAAGTAGCGTGAGTGTCTGCGTGAGACTGCCGGGTGGGCAGGAAGCGAAAGGAGTGTCATGATGAGGCAGGAAAGGACCGATACCAATCATCTGGGGACGGAACTGTTCTATGAAAAGAATGTCCTCTACCAGGTGGTCGACGGTTTGTCCCGGACTTCCCACCATGATGCCAGTTCCCGTCTGGAATCCGATGCGTTTCAAATCGTTCAGACAACGCAAACGGTTGGACAGCGACATGTCTTCAGGGTGCAAGCGGCGGTAATGTGCTTCGTTGTGCGTTTCGTGGCGCAACAGATAGCGATTGGCACCTGCCTGAAAAAAACGTTTGTAGGAAAGTGTGGGGCGTTCACCGAGTGAAAGGGTGATGGCCACATCGGGGAATTCGGTTCGTATGGCAGTAACCACTTCCGTTACCCTGTCATCGTTCATGTAGTTATCTTCTCCTCCTTGCAGGACGAAGGTACGGAATCCCAACTCATATCCATGCCGGCAGCAGGCCAGAATAGTTTCTGCATCCAGTCGGTATCGCTTCAGGTGGCGGTTACTTTTTCGGATGCCGCAATAGAAACAGTCGTTGTGACAACAGTTCCCTATTTCAATAAGTCCACGGATATAGATTCTGTTTCCGAAATGGCTTTGTGCTACGGCACGTGCCTTTTGCATGAGAAAGTCGAGGTCTTCCCCCCGGCACTCCAGCAGAAGGGTACGCAATTCACCGGGAGCCAGTGTCTGCTCCCGGTAAAGGCGTTCAATAAGTTCCCTCATGGGTTTATTCCTGGTTATTGTTTTCGTACTTCAAGGTACGTTTCAGTAAGTCTTGGTTCAACTGGCGTTTTCCGGCTACAGGGTCGTTGTGTGCGCTCGGACCGGTTACACATCCACCTTCGCAAGCCATCATCTCGATGAACTGTGCATCCACTTTTCCGGTCTTGGCGTAAGCGCGGAGTACACCGATGTTCTTCTTCGTGAAGTCAGAGAACTGCATAATCTTGATACCGTTGGCTTTCGGGCCTAAATAAGCTTTCACTGCTCCGGCTACACCGCCTGCCTGTGCGAATCCGTGTGCTTCACATACAGATTCGTATGCTACCTTGTACGGGTTGGCCTGTTCCAGTTCGATGCCCAAGCCACGGAAAATCGGGTGAAGTTCTTCGAATGTCAGTACGTAATCTACGCACTCGTCGCGCTGTGCTTCTTTTCTTTTGGCGATACACGGGCCGATGAAGACGACCTTCGCATTCGGGTATTTCTTTTTAGCAATGCGAGCCGCGTAATACATCGGAGAGCCGGTGCTTGATACGTAAGGCTTCATGTCGGGGATATGCTTGTTCACCAGTTCGATGTACGACGGACAGCAAGAAGTAGTCATGAATTTCTGTCCTTCTTCCAGTTTTTCCAGCAGTTCGTGTGCTTCGTTGCTGGTAGTGTGCATGGCACCTTCAGCCACTTCAATTACATCGGCAAAGCCAATCTCCTTCAATGCTCCGTACACTTGTTCGATGGTAGCTTTGAACTGTCCCAATACGGACGGAGCCGGAATGGCAATCACTTGTTCTCCCTTGCGGATAGCTTCCAGCACGTCGAACACCTGAGAAATTTCGAAGATGGCTCCAAACGGACAGGCATTCAGACATTTTCCACAATAGATACACTTGCTTTCATCGATATGCTCGATGTAGTGCTCGTCCTTGCTGATGGCTTTCACCGGACAAGCTTCTTCACAAGGCACCGGAATGTAGACGATGGCGTGATACGGACAGCTCTTGTGGCAGATACCACAGCTGATACACTTGTCGTGGTCAATCTGTGCCTGACCAGTCTTCTTGTTAAAGTGTACAGCTCCTTTCGGACAGTTCATGTAGCAGCTTCTTGCCACACAACCCCGGCAAAGGTTACTTACTTCGTAGTTCACCTGTACACAAGAAGAACATGCTTCGTCGATGACACAGAGAATATTTTCCTTGATTCTTTCCTTGCGTTCCAATGCTTTGCGGGCATATTCAGAAAGCGGAGTCAGCTCATCCGTTTCATCGGTCATATCCCAGCCCAGCAGCGGAAGCAACTTATATTTAGTAACGGCACGTTCCTTGTGGATACAGCAGCGTCCTACCGGCTGTGAGCGGCGAGGGCTGATTTCCAGAGGAATGCGGTCAATTTTTTCTACTAATTGATTTTCTTTCCATAAAGCAACCAGGTTTTCCAGCAATTTATGCCGGACAATCATTACGTTGTTTGTAAAAGCCATAATCGAAATAAAAAGGTTTGTTAGTTATTAGTTATCCTAAAATTATAGAGTCCGTGTGCGGTTTACTCTTCCGTTTGTCCCTCGGCAGCTCTTAGAATCAAGGTCGTAGCTCCCAAGGTAATAATAGCTCCGTCTTCAATGCGGATTTGGTCTTTCGGTCCTAAAATTTCATTCATCAGGAAAGTTCCTGTGATACTGTCGTTATCGCGCAGGGTATAAATGATTTTCCCTTGCTTGTTCTTCTTGACATTGATGTAGCAATGCCGGCGGTCCAGACTTGGGTCATTGCTTTCGATAGGGATGTCGATGTCATTACCTTTGCATCGGCGGCCGATGAGGTTATCTCCCTCATGCAGCGGAAGTACCTGCTTGTAGGCAAATACGTTTTCCACGGCCAGTATGTTGCCGAAATCCTGCATGCCTTCTTTCTCGTCGATTACTTCCTCCTTGCGGTTGGCGGCATTCAGTTTCGATTTTCCGATACGGATGCTGAACTGCTTCTTGCAGTTGTCACAGATAAAAACGAGTGACTGTCCTTCTCCATACTTGGTTTCATCAAACTGGATGAAGTTGTCACATTTGGGGCATCTTACTCTTTTCATTCTGTTTAAAAGGGCGTATTTATTTTGAAGTGAATACCCAGGCACTCTTGAATTCTTCCTGATTACGCAGTGCCTGCACTTTTTGGTAAGCTTCGCCTGAAGTGGCATAACTATCCAGTGCGATGCGGAAGCGTCCGTTCGATTCAAGTACCTGACAATTCTTGTATCCTTTCTGCTGGAATTTTTTCAGTTCACGTTGGGCATCGTCCGATGTCGGCAGGCTGGCTACGATGATGTAGGCCGTTTTCTTGCTTACAGCAGGCTGTGCGGAAGCCGGTTTCGGCTTTTGTGTCGCTTTTGCTTCAGCTTTGGTGGCAGCCGTTTTGGTTACGGCTGTTTTTGCTGCAGGTGCGGCTGCAATCTTTTCTGTCTTCACAACTACCGGTTTCAGCGTGTTTACGTTGTTGCGGACACGCTTTTCGCTCTTCTGTTTCTTTACAGCCTTTTGTGCAACTGCTGCTTTCGGAGTCGTTTGTATGCTGGTGGCTACCGACTGGTTGCGGATGGCATCAAACATACTGATTGAGCCCAGCGAAGCATAATTCGCATCGTCCATGTACGTGTTTTCCACCGGAACGGAGAGCACGAAGAACAGGCATACGGCTGCAGCTATGGCCACTACGTTGCGCGTGAAATGGCGCAAGGAGAAATGTCTCTTCGGTTTGCTTGCCGCTTCATGTATTTCCGGAATCAACGGCTTCGGAGAAGACACAGGCAATGTCTGCAGCTGCGGAAGCGTGAAACTTTCCAGCCCGTATAGACTTGGAGTGAAGAAAGATGCGGCTGCCGGTTCAAAGGCATAGCCGCCGTTCATGTTATAATAGATTGTACCCACGTTGTGCAGGGTGACCTGACCCTGCTGGTACAATTGGTCTTTTATTTCAGCCACAGTCTTTTCAATCCGGCGGGTTGCATCGGGAAAGTCGGTGTTAAAAGCTTGCATGTACGACTGTACCAGCAGCCCATCGTTCATTATCAGTTGCGGATTGAAACCAATGGTGCGGAGGGGCGGCATGAATTCTCCTTTTTGGATGGAGTATGCAGCCTGCCGTTTATGGGCAATGAATCCTCCCAAGCCGGGAACGATGACACAATCATTCTCCAGCAATAATACTTCTATATGTTTGGATAGTTCAATCATATTGCAAAAATAATACATTTTTCTCTTATGTGGAGTATCTTTCAACGGGTATTTTTTATACCGATAGGGGTTTAACCAACTCTTCTTTTTCTATCATGTAGTCTGATATATTCATGTGTCCTGTATCGAGACAATTGTAAATGCACGAAGCCCCCGGCACTGCCGAAGGCTCCTGTTTTTTATTCTCTTATCTCACTTTTCAATAACCGTCGATACAATCCATTGGTGGATTCTCCGTGTGTTCTATCACGTGCTCCTTTCATGTCAATATTTATTTGATGGAATGTATTTCTCTCCATTCCATCAGCAGTTCATCGGCAAGATATTCATCGCTAAGGCAATGCATATCCGCAACTCCATTACTTATAAGTTTATAAGTTTCAGAATCATAAAAAAAGCAAGCGCATCTTCGTATTTCATCTGCAAGACTATTCCAAAAGACCTGTTCCACCTTCCCCTTTTATCGGGAGAAGTGGGACGGGAAACTTTCAGTGTACCATGAGTTACAGCATGGCGGCATACTTGCGTACCTGCTTCAGACGCTCCATAAAAGAGGGGTCTGCAGCCGCCTGCTGCATATTGCAATCAAGCTGCATCCGCATCAGTAGCGAAGCACTGATACCCAAAGCTGCCTCGAAGAGCATCGCTGTCTGCGTAGTAATCGGCCTGCGGCAGTTGAGAATGTCATTCAATACCTTGTAGGAGATGCCCATCTGCTCGGCCAATCTGCGCTGCGAGAGCTTGCGTTCTTCGGTCTCTTCCTTCAGCAGTTCGCCCGGATGTATAGGGCGTTGACAGATGTATTTTCCCATAATTATTCTATTTATAATGGTTTGATAATTCAAGTATATTGCAGATGGTCACCACCGTTTCCGATGAGACCTGTTCTACCGTGAACTCAATGCGGTACTGGTCGTTCACACGGATGGAGGAAATACCAGCCTTGTCACCTTTCAACACTTCATAATGAAGCGAGTGGATGACGTAAAGCTCTTCCACGCTTCTTGCTTGTTCCAGCACTTTGATGCGTAACTGGTAGCGTGCCACGATATTCGGCTGGAAACGATGTTTCTTGTCCGTCGTTTTCCCTTCCTCGTACAATTGGCGCAAATAGTCCTTATCAAAGTTTATCTCCATTGCTTTCCGTGTTATTATTCACGTAGCAAAGATAAGAGATCTCTCCCATATATCCACAAAAAAAGTGGAAGTATTTTATATCACTGCCATCAGTTTCACCAATCATGGATAAATCCACTACCTTCATATATACCTCGTGTACATCCTTGCGGAGACTTCTTATTTTGTAGGTAGTAGCTTCCAATTCCTGTTGTCTGTTCTGTTCATTGAGCCCAATATAGACGATGCCGAAAATGACGAATAGTATCAGCACATATCCTGCCGCTATCTTGGTGCGCAGGTGTCTGGTTGCTATTGTTTTCTGTTTCATGCGGTATACCTCATTTTTTATATTATTCTTTTCTCCTTATTAAAGTGCAGCCCACTGACCTTGCGGTAGCGGGCTGCGGTGTCTGTATGATGTTACCGGGCACAATACTCCCGCCCGGAATGGGAGTTCCTTTCTTTATTGTGGTTATACTTCGGTTGTATTCCGTTACGGGCGGAACTTTTTCCCGCCCGACGGTTTACTGTTTCTTCAAGGTAGGCAGCTCTCCGGTGAGTTCGTAACGCCACTCTGAGCCGTTCAAGGCGGCGTTCATGGCATCAACTGCATTCTGCCAGGTGACGGTTGTACCGTCCACCTTGATGGTGCCGTTGGTGCCGCTATCCATTTTGCCAATACCATTAGCAGGGTTGCTGCTCCAGTAGCAGGCGGTGGTTTGGCCACTATTGTTGTTCATACCCACAATGCCGCCGACATTGCCTTGTCCGCTGACAGTTCCCGTGGCATGGTAGCAGGCGGTTACGGAACCTTGGGCATTAACTCCCACCACGCCGCCGGCATAGCCGGTAGTCAATGTGGCGGTCACGTTGCCCGTGGAGTAGCAGGCTATGAGCGAGCAGTTGTTTCCCAAGTTGCCCACCACGCCGCCGACGGTGGAGCTGCCTTCGACTGCGGCGGAGGAGTAGCAGCCCACGATGGTTGCCCCGAGATAGCTGCCTCCGGCTATTCCGCCGACATTGACACTACCCGTCACAGTCCCTTCCGCCGAGCAGCCGGAGATGGTGCCATAATTCGTTCCCACGATGCCGCCGGTATCGGTGAACCCTCTACCTGTCACCGTGCCATTGACCGAGCAATTCTCTACAGTGCCGTCGTTCTGTCCCGCAATGCCGCCGACGAACGTGCCACCTGTTACGTTCACTTCTGTCAGCGTTACGTCCTGCACCGTGCCTCCGCTGCCGAGACGGCCAATCAGTCCTACATAGTCCGTTCCCGATTGGTCAATCTTCAGCCCCGTGATGGTATATTTGCCGCCGCCGTCGAAGGTGCCGGTGTATGGTTGGCTTTCAGTGCCTATCGGCGTCCACTCCCCGGTCAGGGTGATGTTGCCGGTCAGGGTGATGTCGATGTCGGTCTTCCCCTCTTCGTTCACCAGCTTGGCGAGGTTCTTCAGACCCTTCTCGTTGTCCGTGTTGTAGATGGTCTGTCCCTGGTCGTCGGTCGTGGTGGTATAGCCCGGGTCATAGTCCAGCGTGATGTTGTAGAACTTACCCGCCACGGGGGTGATGGCAGAGGAGAGAGTGCGCTCCTCGGTGCCGTTCGCCCGCAGCTTGGTTATCGTGTAGTCGGGCACCACGTTCGCCTCCCAGCAGTTGATGGTTGCGCCGTTTTCGGTATATTCGCACGGCTTCATCTCTATCCAGCCCTCTTGCGAGCCTTGCACTACCTCACCTTTTTCATAAGTACACTGTGTATAGGTATAGAGCTGGAGGCTCTGCACCTGGTCGAGTGCATCGTCCGAAGGCGTGACGCGCACCTTGGCCAGTTGGTGGGCAAAGGTCAGCGTGACGGGTGTCTGGTAGTCTCCCGTGCCCGTGGCGTACAGCAGGTAGGCAAGACTTTGGCTCTGGTTGCCGAGGTCGATGGTGCCACTCTTTGCGGGGTACCAGGCGGTGACGGTATGTTCGCCGGTGTCGCTCCAGTACAGGGGTGTTTCGGCTTTGGCGGTGTGGTCGTCCTGCACGGTGTAGATGCCGACCTCGTCCTTGCCGTCTATCTGTACGGCGAACAGGTCGCCCGCGTCGAACACGCTACCCGTGCCGTCCGCAATCTCGCTGACGCGCGTCTGCGGTGTGCCCCAGGGCTGTGCCTCGCCGCCCTCCACTCCGAGGGTGATGCGGGCTATCTCAAGGGGGTATTGTCCTTCGGGCAGACGGTTGCCGTCCGCCAGTTCGTCCTTCGTGCAGGCAGCCATGGCAAGGAGCAGGGCGGCTGCGGCAAGAAGCAGATGGATGGAATGTCTTTTCTTCATATCGGGTTGTCTTTTTATTTGTTTCCGTTTAGTGCTGCCGCCTGCGAAGGCGGCCGTCGCACCATTCTGTCTATGGGCAGCTCCGGCTTGACGCTTGCGCCGGGGCAGCGGTGTGCGGGGATTACAACTCTGCACTTGCATCGTTCGAATCTCCGGATTCCCACGGGTTAATTGTGGGGTCGCTCACCTCGATGTCCTTATTGTTGAGCGTTATGTTGTAGGTGTAGGCATAGCCTGCTGTGTAGAAATTGGCTGTGGGTGTAGCAGGCAGTTTCAGTTGGGCGTTGTAGCTCTGTCCGTTGTAAGACACTTTAAGGTTAAGAGAGGAGGTCACTTCCTGCGGGAGAATGATGACTTGCGAAGTGGTGGCACCGCCCAGCTGCATGGTAATCGGCGATTCGGAGGCTGCGGTTACGGCAGTCGTGCCGGTAGCCGTGTCGAATGTGCCTTCGTGCTTCAGCCCCTCCAACGTGTAGCCGGCAGGTTCCGTTTCGTTGAAACTGAGACCATCGCCTGCCTTGAAGGTGAACTTGATGAGACTCATGCAGTGGTGGAACGCATGGTCGCCGGTGAAGCTCACCGTCGGGTTGTGGGTGTCGCCTGTGGCTCCCGAGGCAAAGAGGAAGTCGATGTCCGCGCCCTGCTTGTCGGCTGCGGTGCTGACGGTCACCGTTCCGCCGTCAGACTGATACGGATAGTAGGCATGGAAGGTATGCGTTTCAGTGTCATTGAAATAGATGGTCGTACCGTCGGTCACGAACTTACCGTTCTCTCTCTTGTAGGGCACGTTGGTGAAGCCTGCGCCGGTGACGCCGATGCGGTCGCCGTCGGTCCAGTCGGTTCCTTCCGAATTGACGCGGGTTGCGGGCGTAATGTCGGCGATAAACAGGGCGGCTACCGGGCCGTCATTCAGGTTCTCATTGTCGTTGTTGCAGGCGGCAAGTGTCAATGCCAGCGCTGCGAAAGCAAAAAATCTTGTCTTCATCTTATTCATTCTTAATTATTAATTCTTCATTGTCTTACATTTCCGCACTGGCATCACCACCTTCTACCGTTTCCCATCCGGTAATTTCGCCCTTGCCTTCTTCCATGCCGACGGGGGTTTCCAGTGTCCCGGTCACACGGTAGGCGGTGGTCATATCGCCGTTAAAGTCCGCAAGGGCTTCCGTCAGGTCGACCTCCGTGCGCTGTGTGCGTCCGCCATCGGTAAAGACGATGTCCAGCACCAGCGCCTGCACGTCTCCCATCGTACCCAGCAGGCGGGCGTCGGCCGTGAGCTTGCTGCCGTCACGGGTGAAGGAGAAGACCGTGGAGGTCGGTTCGCCGATGGTCTGTCCCTTCTCCATATCAAAAATTCCGGCTATGCCGCTGAGGGTGGCGGTCACGCTCTGTATCAGTTCGGGGCGTCCCTGCGTCACTTCCAGTTCCAGTTGCAGGTCACGTACACGCTGCTGCGGAACAGGGTTGACACGCAGCGTGTCGTCAGCTGTTACGGTTATCTCCTGACTGACGGTCTTCAGATAGTCCGGCAGGGGGATTACGGATGCACCGTCCGCACGGCTCTTGCCATCAGGGGCATTGACCCGTGCCATTCGTCCGTCGAAAGTGAAACCTTCCGCACGGTTATAGATTACCATACTGTGTGTTCCCGGATTGAGCAGGTCGGGATTGGTGAATGGCGAGCCTGTAATGTCGGCCACCTTCCCGTCCATGTCGAGTACATAGTTATCGTCTGCCGACAGTCCCGTCAGGCTGATGGTGACAGCTCCCTTGTCGGGGTGCGGCGTGTCATAAAGCGTGTCCTTCACGCAGGAAGAGAGCAGCACGGCGGCTGCCATTCCCATCATATTTATATATTGTCTTGCTTTCATATTATATTTTTTTAGACATAAGAACAAAAGAACAAATATTATAGGGTTAACCCTGTTGACCGTCAGTTCAGTCTTTCATTCTTCATTCTTAATTCTTCATTTAATTTTCCATACCAATGTCACACCGGCATTGATGGGACCCCACCAGTCCTTTGTCTCGTTGCCGCGGCGTACTCGCACACCGTCAATGACTTCATATTTCTCATAGTCGGCATTCAGGTAGCCCAGACCGAGGTTGAAATCAAGATCTAATGCCTTGTTCAGCCGCAGCCGGTAGCCGGCAGTGATGCCGCCACCCATCAGGTCGCCCTGCTTGCCTGTTTCGGAGAGCTTGTAGTTGAACTGTCCGGCCTTGAACATAGCACCCAGATACCAGGCTTTCTTCTCGCCTATATAGTAACGCATTTCCGGAGCCACTTCCCAAAGGGCATATCGGCGGTCTTTGTCGCTCCAGCTCCATGAAGTCCACGAGCCGTTTACGGCAATGCCCCACGATGGGCAGATGCGCCATTCAAGCCCTAAATCGGGTGTCAGGGTAGCCCAGCGCAGCAGGTTGGCACGCAGGGAGAGATGATAATCAGTTGGTGTTTTGGTTTCCGACGGCGTGTCGGCAAGAGTATTGGGTCGGGCTTCTTCCGCCTTGCGCTGCTCTTCGGCAAGCCGTTCCTGTTCGGCACGCTTCTCGGCTTCCAGTCGTTCAGCTTCCGCCTTGCGTCGTGCTTCCGCTTCCGCATCCGTCGCGGCTGTTTCCTTTACCGGTACCGTCATGCGCACGGTGACGAAATCACCTTCAGTCGCATGGTTGCGGGTAATGAAATTCTCCTCTTTTATTTCCGCACGTATAATCAGTTCGGATTTCACACGGTTGGCACGGATCTTTGCCGTGGCAAGGTTCTCGGTTTCACTGCCTAATGAGTTGCAGTAGCCATCGACATAAAGCGGCAGCTTGCCGTCAAGAATTGTGGCTTTGTTGCTTTCGATACATTCCAACAGGCGGGCAAGTTCCGTGTCATTGCCATTCCAAGGCACGTAGAACATGTCTTCCCTTGGCACGAAGCGGAAGGTGTAGGTCGTGTCTGCTTTCTGCTGCGCAATGACAGGAAAAGTGACTGCCGTCAGCCACAGAAACAGGGTAAGAAAAGTGATTTTTCTGCTCATGCTTTTATCTATTTTACTAATTCTAATACAATTTAAAATTTTCTGGAATGTAAAATAATAAAAATAATCTATATAAATTTCACTTTTTCTGATAAAAATGTTGATTCATGTGCAAAATAGGAAGTATTTGTTATTCAGAATATTTTTTTTGTTTTTCGAGCAATTTTTCCGGGAGCCTGTATCTTGTTTCGACAGGCTGGTGAACAACCTTCTTTTTCTCTAAACCCACTTGTGAAATGGCCGGTTATCTGCCAATAACTTTGCTGCATTTTCTGTTTTTGTCACTTTTTATTCGTATTTTTGCCGGAGGAAATGTAGAAATTCATTTACGCATGAAAAAAATGGGCTTGGGAATGCTCCTTGGGGGATTAGGAATGCTGGCAGGATGTCTGTCTCCCCAGCAGCACGGAGCAGAAAAGCAGGATGAAAATCAGGAAGTCATACAACGGCTGCAAGGCATCTGGCTGGATGACAACACGGAGGCACCTTTATTCAAAATTCAAGGCGACAGCATTTATTATGCCAGCCAGATTAATGCCCCGATGCCTTTTTCGGTGCACAATGACACGATAACGGTGTACAGTGCCCAGCCCATTCATTATTTCATAGAAGAATGCTTGTCGTACAGCCTGCGTTACCGCACGTCGGTGGGCGAGACGGTGAGCCTGCATAAGGCCGAATCGGATACGTTGTCGTTTGGTACGGTGGTTCCGGTGAAGGTGGTAGAGAACGAGGTGTTTGAAAAAGACTCGGTTATTTTCCATGGAGGAGAGCGCTACAGAGGTTATGCGTACATCAACCCGACCAAGAAGCGGGTGACCCTTGTCAGTATCAATGAAGAAGGTCTTCCGGTGGAAAATATCTACTATGACAATATCATCCATATCTGCGTGTACAAGGGGAAGGAACGTTTGTTCTCCAAAGATATAAATAAGGAAATGTTTGCCCGCGTGGTACCTGCCGATTTTCTGAACAACGCCATTCTGAGCGATATGGACTTTGTGAAGGTGGATGAAAAAGGTTATCGTTACGTGGCTACACTTTGCATCCCTGACGGGGCGGCTTGTTATAATGTCCGGCTGGATGTGAGCAAGGAAGGAAGCATCGTTTTCTCTCGTTGAGCGGGAAACTATAATGAAAAAATATCCTCCAGACTGCGATTTTCACCCAAACAGTCTGGAGGATATTTTTTATTCTGCCTGCTCTTTGAGCGAACGGTTTACTTGTTCTATGTAGTTGAGGATTTCCTGTCGTCCGGTCTTGTTCTCCGAAGACGAGATGAAATGCGGAGGCAGCTCTTCCCATTGTTCTTTCAGTGTGTTCAGGAAACGGTTTACGCTGGCCTTCGTCTTTCCCACACTCTGCTTGTCGGCTTTGGTGAAAATCAGGGCGAAGGGGATGCCGTTTTCTCCTAACCACTCGATGAATTCCAGGTCGATGCGCTGCGGTTCCAACCGGCTGTCGATGAGGACGAACAGGCAGGTCATCTGTTTCCGTTCCAGCACGTAGTATTCAATAAGCTTCTGGATTTTCTCCATCATCTTTTTTCCCCGCTGGGCATAGCCGTAGCCCGGAAGGTCTACCAGATACCATTCTTTGTTGATGAGGAAATGGTTGATAAGCAAGGTTTTTCCCGGTGTGGCCGAAGTCATGGCCAGTTTGGGATTCTTGGTCAGCATGTTGATGAGACTGGATTTTCCCACGTTGGAGCGCCCGATGAAGGCATATTCCGGAAGATGAGTCTGAGGGCACATGTCGGCCCGTGAGTTACTTACGACGAACTCTGCGCTGGTTATATCCATAGGTTATATCTGTGAGTTGTTTTATGCAAAGGTAATATAAAAACGGGATTCGGTGGAAGACTTCCTTGAAAATAATCTCCGCGAAATGGAGGCCGGTTCTTGTTTTATCCGTATTTTTGCCATTCGTATTAAAGAAACGATAAGCATGAATCAACAATATCCTTCAGTTTTACTGGAAAAAGCGGTGGGGGAGTTTGCCAAGCTTCCCGGCATTGGACGGAAAACAGCCATGCGGCTGGTACTGCACTTGCTGCGTCAGGACACGGCCACGGTAGAGGCTTTCAGCAGTGCCATTTCTACCTTGAAGAAAGAGGTGAAATATTGTAAGGTGTGTCACAACATTTCCGATACGGATGTGTGCCGCATCTGCTCCAATCCTTCGCGCGACGTGACCACGGTGTGTGTGGTAGAGAATATACGTGATGTGATGGCGGTAGAGAACACTCAGCAGTATCGCGGGCTGTATCATGTGCTGGGAGGGGTGATTTCGCCCATGGATGGCATCGGACCTTCCGATTTGGAGATTGAAAGCCTGGTAAACCGTGTGAAAGAAGGTATCGTCAAGGAGGTAATCCTGGCGCTGAGTTCTACGATGGAAGGAGATACCACCAACTTCTATATTTTCCGCAAACTGGCGGGCTGCGATGTGAAAATAACCGTCATTGCCCGTGGAATCTCCATCGGTGATGAATTGCAATATACGGATGAGGTGACGCTGGGACGCTCCATTGTGAACCGTGTGGCGTTTACCGGAACTCTTTAAAGATAGAAAGAAATGGAAAAAAGAATGACTCGTCTGCTCCGCGTGCTGGAAGCGGAATTTGCCTTGTTCTGGATACTGGTCGTGGCAGGGTGTGTGTTGTATGAAACGGATGTGTTGCCTCAGGGGAGTATGGTGGGCGATGCACAGGCAGAATACATCTTGCAGACTGTCGGCATCTTGCTGACGGTGTGTCTGATACCCTTGTCGCTGCGCATGTTCAGCCTTTCGCTGACGCGCTATGTCCGTCAGTTGTCTTTGCCCGAAGCATTGGTGAGCTACCGCCGCTGGTGCGAAATCCGTCTGGCCATGCTGCTGGCCCCGGCGCTGTTTAATCTGACGGTGTACTATACCACGCTCGATGTTACCAGTCTGTTGTGCATGGGCATGCTGCTGGTAGCTTCGCTGTTTTGTGTGCCGGGACGTGGCCGCCTGATGCGGGAGCTTGATTTGCAGAAAGACGAACCGGAAAAATGAACACGCCATGAAACAGGGTAATATCAGTCTCCGCGCACCCGAGCCAGAAGATTTGGAAGTGATGCTCTCGTTTGAGAACGATGCGGCACTTTGGGAACTGGGTACGGCTACGGGCCCTTATTCCCGCTATCAGATGAAACGCTACATTGCGGAGAGCCAGAATGACTTGTATGCCGACGGGCAACTGCGGCTGATAATTGTGTGCGAGAAACAGGGAGTAGCCGGTATTGTGGATGTGTTTTCCTTTGATGCGCGTCACAACCGGGCAGAAGTAGGAATTGTAGTGCGGAAGGACTTGCGAGGGCAGGGAGTGGCGCAGACGGCGCTTTCTCTCCTGGAATCGCATTGTTTTTCCTTGTTGGGGCTCCGGCAATTGTATGCCTATGTGCCGGTGAGGAATGTGGCCAGCCGGAAGCTGTTCACTTCAGCGGGTTACGTTGAATGTGGTATCCTGAAGGACTGGATACGGGTGGGTGCTTCTTATCAGGATGTGTGTTTTTTTCAGAAAATCAACGGAATATAGGTCGTTGTAAAAAACTTTAAAACAGGGTTGAAAAAACGCCTTTGCGTTTTAACTTAAACGCCTTTACGTTTTAGGTAAAACGCAAGGGCGTTTTACTTTAAATGCACTTGCGTTTGAAAGTAAACGCAAAGGCGTTTTTTGAAAACCGTTTGAGGGGCTCTTTTTGAGGGAAAATACAATAAAAGAAGAAAGGCAACTCATCGTGTTGGATAAGTTGCCTTTCTTCTTGTCGGGGTAGCGGGATTCGAACCCACGACCCCCTGCTCCCAAAGCAGGTGCGCTAACCGGACTGCGCTACACCCCGGACAATGTAATAACTTTTACTTTTTTGACTTCTGTCGGGGTAGCGGGATTCGAACCCACGACCCCCTGCTCCCAAAGCAGGTGCGCTAACCGGACTGCGCTACACCCCGAAGTGTCTCTCTCAAAAGCGATGCAAAGGTATGGCTTTTTATTTTAATATGCAAATCCGGACGCTCTTTTTTTGTAAGATTTTTTCGGAGATTTTTAAAATCGTTTGAGATTCAATGGAATAGAAAAAATCTTTTTTTAAGGCGTCCGGATGTGTGTGACTTATTTCTGTGGCTTCAGCCAGCGGTCAAGCCAGTTGAAGAAAGTACGTTGCCACAAAATACCGTTCTGCGGTTTCAATACCCAGTGGTTTTCGTCCGGGAAAATCAGCAGTTCGGCAGGAATGCCTCTCAGTTTGGCAGCGTTGAATGCGGCCATACCTTGTGAGGCCAAGATGCGGTAGTCTTTCTCGCCGTGGATGCAGAGGATAGGAGTATCCCATTTGTCGACAAACAGGTGAGGAGAGTTGGCATAGCTGCGCTTTACAGCTGGGTTGTTCTTGTCCCAGTACGGGCCACCCAAATCCCAGTTGGTGAACCAGAGTTCTTCGGTTTCGAGATACTGCTGTTCCATGTTGAAGAAGCCGTCGTGTGCGATGAAGGCCTTGAAACGATTGTTGTGGTGTCCGGCCAGCCAGTACACTGAGTATCCTCCGAAGCTGGCACCTACGCAGCCCAGGCGGTCTTTGTCTACGTACGGTTCTTTGGCAATGTCGTCGATGGCGGTCAGGTAGTCGTCCATGCAGTGTCCGCCGTAATTGGTGCTGATTTCTTCCAGCCATTCCATGCCGAATCCCGGCAGACCGCGGCGGTTGGGAGCGATGATGATGTAATCGTTGGCAGCCATAATCTGGAAGTTCCAGCGGTAGCTCCAGAACTGGCTCACGGGGCTTTGCGGACCACCTTCGCAGAACAGCAGGGTGGGGTATTTTTTGTTCGGGTCGAAGTCTACCGGATAGATTACCCACGAGAGCATGTCTTTACCGTCGACGGTCTTTGTCCAGCGGGCTTCTACTTTACCTAACTTCAGCTGCTTGAAGATGTGGTCGTTTTCCTGCGTGATGCGGGTTACCTCGTTGGCCTTCTTCAGATTGACGGTGAACAGCTCGTCAGCTTCGCTGATAGAGTGGCGCTTGGTGAGAAGCTGTCCGTCGCCCAGCATTTCTACAGAGGCATAGTCGTACATGCCTTCTGTGAGCTGTTCCACTTCACCCTTCAGGTTTGTACGGTGAATCATGCTGGTGGCATGCCATACACCGGTGAAATAGAGTGTCTGGTTGTCCGGAGCCCAGCAGTAGCTGTCTACACCCGACTGGAAGGCTTCTGTAACGTAAGCTTTCTTGCCGTTTTTCAAATCCATTACGCAAAGGCGGTTGCGGTCGCTTTCGTATCCGTCGCGTTCCATGCTTTGCCAGGCAATGAATCCACCGTTGGGAGAAAACTGCGGGTTCGTGTCGTAACCCATGTTCTTGTCGGTGGCGTCTTCCTTGCAGAGATTGCGGGTCTGCTTGGTTTCCAGATTGTACAGGTAAATGTCCGAATCGGTAGAAATAGCATATTCCAGTCCGGTTTTCTTGCGGCAGGTATACGCAATGCATTTGGAGTCAGGACTCCACGTAAGCTGTTCGATGCCACCAAAAGGTTTCATCGGCGATTCGTAGGGCTCGCCGGCCAGGATGTCGGTCGCTTCGCCCACCTTGTTTCCGGCAAATGGAGCCACGAACGGATGCGGTACGGTCTGTACCCATTCATCCCAGTGCTTGTACATCAGGTCGTCTATCACCATTCCGCTGGCCTTGTCCAGGTCGGGATACTTGTCGACGGTGCGTTCGCCGTATTTCACCTGTGAGATGAAGAGCACCTTGCTCTCGTCGGGTGAGAACTTGAATCCGTCAATTTCTCCGGCAAATGAAGAAAGCTGTACGCGTTCGCTGCCGTCGGGATTCATTTCCCAAATCTGGCTGTTACCGTCGGCATCGGGTGCCAGGAAAGCAAGCTTGCTGCCGTTCTTGATCCATGCAGGTTCTCCCTCGCTGGCAGCTGTAGTGGTGAGCAACTGGTTTCCTGAGCCGTCGGCATTCATTACGTAGATTACCAGGTGGCTCTTGTTTTCTTTCACGCTGTAGTAAGACACCGTGTAGGCAATGCGTTTGCCATCGGGTGATACACAGGAACTTCCGATACGTCCCATGGCCCAGAGCGTTTCAGGGGTCATACGGCCGTCTTTTACCGTAACCTCCTGTTTGCCGATGATGGGACCATCTGTCTGTGCGGCTTTTTCAGGACCTACACAGGCCGATGTGGCGAGCATCATGGCTGCTGTCATAGTCATAAAATCTGTTTTTTTCATGTGTTTATTTGATGGTTTAATGATTAAAATTCTTCGTTGTGGATTTTTCTTTTTGAGTCACTCTCGAGTTCCTTTCCGCAGTACTTGCAATAGATGGCTTCTGCGTCGTGACCTGTCTGATGGCAGTGCGGACACTGGCGTTCTGCCTGCTTCTTCTGCTGGCTTACCATGGCTGCCGATACGATTCCCGTAGGTACGGCAATGATGGTGTAACCGGTCAGCATGATAATGGCCGACAGGAATCGCCCTACCGGAGTAACGGGGGTAATGTCGCCATAGCCTACGGTGGTCATGGTAACAATAGCCCAGTAGATACTATTGGGAATGTTGTTGAATTCAGTACCGGGTACGTCGCCTTCAATCATGTACATGACTGTTCCCATGGAAGTGACCAGGATGAGGACGAAAAAGAAGAATACGGATATTTTCGGTGCACTGATACGCAGGGAGCGCAGCAGCAGATTACCTTCGCTGATGAAGGAGAACAGCTTGAAGATGCGGAATATCCGGATGAGCCGGAAGGCCCGGATGACCAGCAGGTAGTGTGCACCCTTCAGGAAGAAGCTCAGGTAAACCGGCAGGGTGGCCAGCAGGTCTACCAGCCCGAAAAAACTGAATATGTATTTCCGGGGATTTTTCAGGCAGTAAATACGGGCCAGATATTCTATGGTAAAGAAGAGAGTCAGCAGGTATTCCAATAGTCGCAATACCCAGTAGGCCGTAGGAGAAAACAAGTGCATGCTTTCCAGTATGACCATCAGTACGCTGACAATGATGCTGCTGATTAATATGATGTCGAACAGCCTTCCTTTCGGTGTGTCTGATTCGAAAACGATGGAATATACTTTCTGCTTCAATGTTTCATTGTGCAGGAAATGCTGCCATCGGGTATAGAGTTTTGAAAAGTAGTTCATGGTTTTACCTTTGTTTCTGCAAAGGTAAGACAATAAATGGAAAAAGAGGAATGTAGCAGAAAAAAGAGCGCCCCTCGATGGCTTGTCTGTATGCCATTGAGGGGCGCTCCGCGGTATGAAGATAATCTTTTTATTTTTTCTTACCTCCCATGCGTTCCTGACGCTCTTTCTGTAGACGTTCCTGCTCTTTCTGCAGGGCTTCCAGTTTAGCCATCAGTCCGCTTGCCTTTTGCTGTGAAGGTTCTTTCTTGTTGGCTTCCAGCTGGGCGAGCAGTTTCTTTTCATCGGTCATGCGGCGCATAATCCACATGGTAATAATACCAATCAGACCGGAGATGAAATAGTAGTAGCTCAATCCGGATGCATAGTCGTTGAAGATGAAGAAGAACATCACAGGCATGATGTACATCATCCATTTCATGGCAGCCAGCTGTGGATTGTTGCCCATATCCTGCTGTTTCATCATGATAATCTGGTTGAGCACCGTAGTGATGCTGAACAGCAGACAGAACAAGCTCAGGTGGTTGCCTAACAACGGAATGTGGTAGCTCCAGCTGATCAGGTCGTCGTAAGCTGAAAGGTCATCAGCCCATAAGAATCCCTGCTGGCGCAACTCGATAGCGTTCGGCACGAAGAAGAAGAGGGCCATGAATACCGGAGTCTGTAACAACATCGGCAGACAGCCGCCCATCGGACTGACATTGTACTGGCGATAGAGTGCCATAGTTTCCTGCTGTTTCTTCAGGGCATCTTCCTGCTTCGGATATTTGGCGTTAATCTTATCTACATACGGTTTCAGGGCACGCATCTTGGCAGATGAGATGAAAGACTTCCAGGTGGTGGGGAGTACCAGTACCTTGACGATGATGGTCATAAGCAGGATAACCATACCCATGCTCAGTCCCCAGCCTGACAACCAGTCGAACAAGTTGATGGTAAACCAGCGGTTAATCAGGCGGATAATCGGCCATCCCAGGTAAACCAGGTCTTCCAGTTCCTGATCTTTATCTTTAAAGCTCAGGTCGTTGCTGGCCAGCAGTGTCTTGAAGTGGTTCGGACCGAAGTAGAACTGCAGGTGTGAAGCTTTGGCACCTGTCGGGTCAAAAGCTGTCTTCATGTCGGCTGCATAGTTCTTCATGTAACCGCTTCCTTGCTGTTCCATTTTCGATTCGAGCGTTGCGTTGTCAAAGTTCTGCTCTGCCATGAACACGCAGGAGAAATACTGATTCTTGAAAGCTACCCAGTCGAGTGATTCAGGAATGGTTTCTTTCTCATCCTTTGTTTCGCTCAAGTAATCGAAACTGTCGTCCACCGGCTTGTAGGTCAATGAAGTGTAACGCTGTTCGAAGTTGTAACCTTTCTCCATCTGGCGGGCACGCTGTTTCCATTCGATGTTCATGTTCTTGGTAGAAGGAGAGAAGAAATTCTGCATGCCGCTGGCTTGAACGGTAAGGTCTACCATATACGAGTTGGGCAGCAGTCGGTAGTTGAAGTCCAAGTGTCCGCCGTTGGCTGCGTTCAGTCGCATGGTCACGGTAGAATCGGTCACATTGGTAGCCTCGAAATACATCTGTTGGCTGAGAATGTTCTCGTTCTTTCCTTCAAAACCGAAATTCATGGAAGCATCTTCGCCGTCGAACAGAACGAGAGGCTGCTTCTTCTGGTCTTTATACTCTTTCAACAGGGCCTTGCTTACTCGTCCGCCTTTGTTGGAGAAAGTCAGCTGAACCAGCTCGTTCTCCAGTACGGTAAACTGTTCCGTACCCTGTGCGGCCTGGAAGAAGAGGGAAGTGCTGTCAGGGTGTGCGGCTTCAATGGCTGCAGCAGCCTGCTTTTCCTGAGCTTCCTGTTGTTGCTTGATAACCTGTTGGATAGAGTCCTGATAGTGCTGTGCGCGTGCTCTTTCTTCCTGGCTGGGGCGGTTGTAGATACCGAATCCCACGATAACCGCTCCAATCAGGATAAAGCCCACTAACGTGTTTTTGTCCATTTCTATTTCTTTACAATGTTATGTTTGGTTTATTTGCTGATAGCTGCCTTGATGAAGGACAGGAACAACGGATGTGGTTTCAATACCGTACTGCTGTATTCCGGATGGAACTGTGTACCGATAAACCATTTCAAGGTCGGGATTTCCACGATTTCCACCAGGTCGGATTCCGGATTGATACCTACGCACTTCATACCCGCCTTTTCGAATTCTTCCTTGTAGCTGTTGTTGAATTCGTAGCGGTGACGGTGACGTTCCTGGATGTGTTCACTCTGGTAAGCTTCATAAGTCTTGGAGTTCGGGTCGATAACGCATTCGTAAGCTCCCAGACGCATGGTACCACCCATGTTCGTGATGGATTTCTGTTCCTCCATGATGTCGATTACATTGTGCGGAGTCTTTTCGTCCATTTCACGGCTGTTGGCATCGGCATATCCCAGTACGTTTCGTGCGAATTCGATGGCAATGCACTGCATACCCAGACAGATACCGAATGTCGGTACGTTGTGTGTACGGCAGTACTTGATAGCTACGAATTTACCTTCGATACCACGCTGGCCGAATCCCGGGCAGATGATGACACCGTCCATGTCTTTCAGGTGCTCTTCAATGTTGTCGTCGGTCAGGTTCTCACTATTGATAAAGTGAATGTCGGCCTTGCGGTCATTGTAAGTCGCAGCTTGTGAAAGCGCTTCCAAGATAGATTTGTATGCATCCTGCAAATCGTATTTTCCTACAAGACCGATTCTTACCTTTTCAGTGGCATTGTGACGACGGTTCAGGAAGTCTCTCCACGGGCCGAGGGTAGGAGTTTCGCCTACCGGAAGTCCCATTTTTTCAAGGATAGTTACATCCAGTTTCTGTTCCTGCATGCGCAAAGGTACTTCGTAGATAGTCGGCATGTCCATTGACTGGATAACGGCGTTGTCGTCTACGTTACAGAACAAAGCAACTTTCTTTCTCAGTCCCATGCTGAGTTCGTGTTCTGTACGAAGTACCAGGATATCCGGCTGGATACCTACAGACTGCAGTTCTTTTACAGAGTGCTGGGTCGGTTTAGTTTTCAATTCACCGGCAGCAGCCAAGTAAGGTACATAAGTCAAGTGTACGCACAAAGCGTTCTTGCCTAATTCCCATTTCAGCTGACGGATACTTTCCAGGTAAGGAAGTGATTCGATGTCGCCTACAGTTCCTCCGATTTCTGTAATGACGAAATCGAATTTATATTTGTTGCCCAGCAATTTGACATTGCGTTTAATTTCGTCAGTGATGTGAGGGATAATCTGGATGGTCTTGCCAAGATAGTCACCACGGCGTTCCTTATCGATTACACTCTTGTAGATGCGTCCGGTAGTGATGTTGTTGGCTTTGGTAGTTTGGATGCCTAAGAAGCGTTCGTAGTGTCCCAAGTCGAGGTCGGCTTCATGTCCGTCTACGGTTACGTAGCACTCTCCGTGTTCATAGGGATTCAGAGTTCCCGGGTCGATGTTGATATACGGGTCGAACTTCTGGATGGTTACGCTGTAGCCTCTGGCCTGCAGCAACTTACCGATAGATGATGAGATGATACCTTTTCCTAATGAAGAGGCTACACCACCTGTTACGAAAATATACTTTGTTTCTGCCACAATATGAATATTTAAAAATTAAATTCAACAGTTTAATGCTGCCTGCTTTCTTTTCTCTTAAGAAAGTGACAGCCAAAATGCCGGTGAGCAATATTTCTACCGACATGGAAGAACTACTTCTTCAAGTTTGCAAAATTATAAAAAAAAGCTGAACCCGCAAAAGTAAGTAGAGTAAAACCACGTTTAACTTTAAATATCCTTACGTTTTCCAATGGATGTACAAATGAAATTTTAAACAAAGGCGGGTAGAAAATTGTTTTTAAGTACAATTAGTAGGTGTGAAAGCTAACTTCTTTTAGAAATAAATCGTACTTTTGCACAAGATTTTAAGAATGACAAAAATGAAAAAGACGAGTCTTTTCTTGGTATTGCTTATGGTGTGCGGTGGGTTGGCCGCACAAGAAATGGAAGTGTCTTCGGATGCGATAAAATCGGATACACTAAAAAATGCGGTAGATTCTTTGAATGTAACAGCTCCTGTAGACAGCCTGCAGAATGCAACACAGAAGAAAGTAGTTCCGGCTGTAAAGAAAAAGGTGGAACTTCCTCCACTGGAGGTGCGGAATTTCTGGCGGTTGATGCAGAATTTCCGTCGGGAGTATAACGCCCAGCTGGAGCGTTGGGATGATATTTATCTGCTGATAACGGGTATCCGTCCGAATCCAGATTACTATAAATTGTCGATGCCGGCTACTTATTATGAGGCACCGATAGAACAGGCCTTTAGTATTTCCGACTGGAAACCGCAGATACCTTTTATAAAAGAAAAAGTGCTGGATGCGCAATTGCCTCAGGTGGCCGATTTGCGTCATTCTGTGCAGGTGGATAAGGCGGTAAACCGGCAGTTGCTTTCTTTTTATCTGTCTTACCCCAGTTTGGTGAAGCAAAATGAGGAGAATTTGAAAGGCTTGAAACCGATATACGGTGAGGTACTTGTAAACCAGCCGCGGAAAGAGAATCTGCTGGACATGATGCAGAATGATGAGCTTCCGAACCGAGTGACAGAAAAAGACCTGCTGGTTATCAAGCCTAATTTCTGGACCTTTGGAGGGAATGGCTATTTGCAATTCTCGCAGAACTATATTTCTAAAAACTGGTATAAGGGTGGTGAAAGTACCAAATCATTGCTTTCCGGCTTCACCTGGCAGGCGAATTATGATGACAGACAGCGTATCCAGTTTGAAAACAAGATTGAATGGAAATTGGGCTTTATCACGGCGCCTTCGGATACCGTACACAGCTATAAGGCTAACAATGACCTGCTTCGCTTGAGTTCTAAATTGGGTTACAAGGCCTTCAGTACATGGTACTATACTTTGTCGGCTGAGTTCAAGACGCAGTTCTTCTCAAACTACGAGACCAACTCCGATAACTTGGTTTCTGCTTTCTTCTCACCGGCCGAATTGAACGTCGGTCTCGGTATGGACTACAAGTTTATCAAGGATGGCGTGTGCAATTTGTCTGTGCTGGTAAATCCGATAAACTACACTTTGTACAGCGTAGCCAGCGACAGGGTAGACCCTACAAAGTTTAACATCGAAGCCGGTCATAAACGGGAAAGTGTATGGGGTTCTCGTCTGGAATCTACATTGAAATGGAAAATGTTCTCCATCCTGATGTGGGAGTCCCGCTTGTCTTATACGACCAATTACGAGAAAGTGCTGGGTGAATGGGAAAATACGTTTACCTTTACCATTAATCAGTATCTTTCTACGAAGTTGTTCGTTCATGGTCGATTTGATGACGGGGTGACTCGTGAAGAAGGTAGAAGTTATTTCCAGTTGCAGGAATTGCTTAGTTTTGGTTTGAGTTATACTTGGTAAAATATTTGCTATGGATGTTTTTTTTCAGATGCCTTCGTTTGTAACGATACTGGATTTTGTGGGGACTTTTGCATTTGCCATAAGTGGTATACGCCTTGCTTCGGCGAAGCGGTTTGACTGGTTTGGCGCTTATGTGGTGGGACTGGCTACGGCTATCGGTGGTGGAACCATTCGTGATGTTTTGCTGGATGTGACTCCAGCCTGGATGACCGACCCGATGTACCTCATTTGTACGGCTTTCGCTATGTTCTTTGTCATCTTGTTCGGAAAGTATGTCATTCGCCTGAATAATACTTTCTTTATTTTTGATACCATTGGTCTGGCCTTGTTTACGGTTGTAGGATTCAGTAAGGCGTATGCGCTGGGTTATCCGTTCTGGATTGCCATTATTATGGGTAGTATTACCGGTGCGGCTGGAGGAGTGCTGCGTGATATATTTATCAACGAGATTCCGCTGATATTCCGTAAAGAGATTTACGCCATGGCTTGTGTGATTGGCGGACTGGTTTACTGGATTTGTCTAATGCTGGACATGGAATCCGTACTTGCACAGATTATTGGTGGAGTAACCGTGTTTGTAGCCCGTATTTTAGCAGTGAAATATAAGATTACACTTCCGATTTTGAAAGGAGATCCGGAGCCTTAGCCACGAGAAGTCTCCTTACTTTTCGGCTTTTTCCGGGAATGTAGGAACACATTTCATTAGATACATGATTTTCCGCTGACGCTTGTACATGTAAGGGCTGGGTTTTCCGGAATTGTATTTTCTTGGATTCGGCAGACTGGCTGCAATAAGTGCACATTGTTTGCGAGTGAGTTGAGAGGCCGTGGTGTGAAAGTGAGCTTTCGCCACGGCTTCTGCTCCATATATACCATCTCCCATTTCGATGGAGTTCAGGTAAACTTCCATGATTCTTTCTTTATCCCATATCAGTTCAATCAGTACCGTGAAATAGACTTCGAATCCTTTTCTTACCCAGGAAGAGGAGGGCCATAGGAATACATTCTTAGCTGTCTGCTGGCTGATGGTACTTGCTCCTCTGGCTTTCTTACGCTTTTTGTTTTCTTCAATAGCCTTGCTGATTTCCTTGAAGTCGAACCCGTTGTGGCTGGCAAAACGGTTGTCTTCAGAGGCAATGACCGCCATCGGAAGGTGACGTGATATTTTTTCTTTAGGTACCCATTTGTGCTTCATGGCCACTTTCTCACCTTTTACCAGTTGTTCTACACTTCGTATCACCATCAGGGGAGTGATGTAGACCGGAATAAATCTTAAGGCAACGACGGAAAGAATGGTAGATGCAAAGAAAAAGATAATCAGATTACGTATGTATCTTAGAATTCGTTTTCTGTTCATTAGTGTTTGATGTGGGGATGAAAATTATGCCGAGTCTGAAAGACCCGGCATAAGGATGTTTGTTACTATGAAAATTCGATTTATTGCAAAGTTCCAGCTTCAGCCTGTTGAATCATCTGCTGGCTGGCATACATATACACTTCTACACGGCGGTTTTCCTGACGGCCTGCAGCAGTTGAGTTGTCGGCTACGGGATTTTCTTCACCCATACCTGTAACAGACTTAATCTGGCTGGAAGAAGCGCCACAGGCTAACAGATAGCTTGATACACTCTGGGCACGTTCTTGTGAAAGGTCCAGATTCTTCTGGCGGCTCTGCTCTGCGGTACTGTTTTTCCAACCGGTATTATCAGTATATCCGTAGATGGCAACGTCCATGTCCTTGTTTTGGTTAAGCACGTTGTTGGCAAATTTGCTCAATGCAGATTTGGCAGGAGTACTTAATGTAGCACTGCTGGTATTAAACAAGATACCGGAGTCGAAAGTCACTTTTACGGCTTGTAATCCGTTGTTGTCAGTTACCTGCTCTACCTGTGCACCTTCAATCTGTTCTGCCTGTGCGGCAGCCTTGTCCATCTTCTTACCAATCAGTACACCGGCACCTGTACCTACGGCAGCACCTACAGCCGCTCCAATGGCAGCTCCTTTTCCGTGACCGGCGATACCTCCGATCAATGCTCCCAGGGCAGCTCCACTTCCTGCACCAATCATTCCACCTTTGGCTGTATTTGTCATACCACACCCGCTAAATACCAAGCATGCACTCAGTAAGATAGCCATAGAATTCATTTTCTTCATTTTGTTTCGTTTTTAGTCGTTTAGTTAATATGCAAATATAGGATAGTTTTTCATCGTTTCATTTACGCGGTGACGTACGGAAGCGATAACCTCTTCGTTGTCTACATTTGACAGTACGGTTTCAATCATTTCTGCAATTTCGTACATCAAGTCTTCTTTGGCGCCACGGGTCGTAATGGCCGGAGTTCCCAGACGGATACCTGATGTCTGGAATGCAGAGCGAGTGTCAAACGGTACCATATTCTTGTTGACAGTGATGTCGGCTGCTACCAACGCTTTTTCAGCTACCTTTCCTGTCAAATCTGGATATTTGCTGCGCAGGTCTACCAGCATAGAGTGATTATCTGTTCCTCCCGATACGATGGTGAAACCACGATCCATCAAAGCCTGAGCCAATACACGGGCGTTCTTCTGTGCCTGAATTTGGTATTCTTTGTATTCCGGTTGCATACATTCGTAGAATGCTACGGCTTTAGCTGCAATGACGTGTTCCAGCGGGCCACCCTGAATGCCGGGGAATACAGCTGAATCCAGTAACTGTGACATCATCTTGATTTCGCCTTTCGGAGTTTTCTTTCCCCATGGATTAGGGAAGTCTTTACCCATCAGGATGATACCACCACGCGGACCACGAAGCGTTTTGTGGGTAGTTGAAGTTACGATATGTGCGTATTTCACCGGATTGTCAAGCAAACCGGCAGCAATCAGTCCGGCCGGATGTGCCATATCAATCATCAGGATAGCGCCTACCTTGTCAGCAATCTCACGCATACGTTTGTAGTCCCATTCACGTGAATAAGCAGAACCTCCGCCTACAATTAACTTCGGATGCTCTCTCAAGGCGATTTCTTCCATCTGGTCATAATCTACGCGACCCGTCTCTTTGTTCAGGTTATATTCGCATGGAGTGTACAGAATACCTGAAGTATTTACTGCAGATCCATGAGACAGATGTCCACCATGTGCCAGGTTCAAACCCATGAACTTGTCGCCCGGATTCAATACTGCCAGGAATACGGCAGCATTGGCCTGTGCACCTGAGTGAGGCTGTACGTTTGCCCATTCAGCTCCGAAAATCTGCTTGATACGGTCGATGGCCAGCTGTTCGCTCTGGTCTACCACTTCGCATCCTCCGTAATATCTTTTTCCAGGATACCCTTCTGCATATTTGTTGGTCAGGCAAGAACCCATAGCCTGCATGACTTGTTCACTTACAAAGTTTTCTGAAGCAATCAGTTCAATACCTTTTAGTTGTCTCTGATGTTCTTTCTCAATGATGCTAAAAATAGAATCGTCTCGTTTCATGATATAGTTGTTTTAAAGTGAAAAATCCTGTTAGAAAATAACTCCGACCGAAAAACTCAGAATGTTTTTCCGTTGTTCCAGCTTAATTTTTCCTTCATTATGCGGAGCCTCGGTCAGGTCGGTGTTATAAGTGATAGAACGGATGGTGTTATGAAGCCCCACCTCGTAGCGGAAATCAAAGAAGATGTTGGATACGTTGACGGCCAGTCCCACGACTCCGCTGTACTGGAACGGATATTGCTCTTCCTTTATTTTCTGTTGGTGGAAGCCTGTAAATTCGGTTGAACAATGTTTCTCCCATACCCATGTCACCTTGGGACCTACGAAAAATGCCATTCCATACGGATGTACGTCAATGAACTTATAGCCGTAAAGAATGGGCAGGTCAAGTGTCGTCATTTTTTTCTTGATAAGGGCATTCTCCTTCAGAATTTCCGAGTTGGCTAATGTGCTGGGAATAGAAACACTTCCTTGAGTGATATTGCAGGAAAATTCCGGTTGTATGAAGTGGTGTTTCTTCATGTTGAAGCGGCAGAACACCGCTGCAAAATAACCTACTTTATAGTTATTTTGGGCAAGTTCCAGTTCTTTGCCGTTAATTGAAATCTCATCCGTAAAGAACATGGAAGAGTTGAAGCCGGCTTTCACTCCCAGGTTGAAGCGCGGCTGTTTCAGCGTAACCATGGGCGTAGTTACGGCCTGTGCTTGCAGCTCACATACTGCCAGCACACCGCTTCCAATGAGGGTGAATAGGGCTTCTTTTATCATAAATCAGTTATTTCTTTTTCTCTACCGACCATCCGAACTTGCCGATTTTCTCTCCTAATTCGTAATATCCCCCGTGGGCATAAACCAGTAGGTTAGATTGAGCCAGTTCAAATTTGCCAGTTTCCGAGTTCAGGTATTTATCGTCTGCTTTCACGTTGACTACGTCCGCAATAAACATGTGATGTGAACCTAAAGCGACGATTTCCTTTACCCGGCATTCAATGCAGAGTGGCGACTCTTCAATGAGAGGAGCCTGCACCATGGCTGCCTTTCCTGGAGTTAATTTCATCTCCTGGAACTTGTTGTAGTCTTTGCCTGAACGAACTCCGCACCAGTCTGTGGCAAAAGCCATATCTTTGGTGGTCAGATTAATGACAAACTCCATATTCTTTTTCAGAATAGGATAGGAGTGCCGTTCTGGTCTGACAGAAATGTAACACATAGGTGGGTTGGTACAGATTGTACCTACCCACGCTACGGTGATAATGTTATATTCTCCTTCACAGCTGCCACATGTAACCAAGGCAGCCGGAAGAGGATAAATCATTGTCCCTGGTTTCCAGTCCTGCTTCATGGTTTACAGAAGTTTGATGTTATCCTTCTGCTGTTCTTTTTCGCAGTAATGGCACTTCAACAAGCCTTTTTCCTTGTCGACAACGTGGAACCATGTTTGCATCGGCTCGTTGTTGGTGATACATTTCGGGTTGTTGCACTTCACGATGCCTCTCAGCTCGTCAGGCATTTCCACTTCTTTCTTTTCTACGACTTCATAGTCGCGGATGATATTCAGCTTGATTTTGGAAGCAACTACCGACAAGCGGCTGATTTCTTCTTCCGTAAAGAAGCGGTCAGCAATCTTGATGATTCCTTTCTTGCCTAATTTCTTACTTTCAAAGTTGTTGCCTATTGTGATGTTGGCATCTTCATCCTGCAGTCCCAGCAAGGATACGACTGTAAATAACTTATTGGAAGGTATATGGTCAATGACTGTTCCGTTTTTCAGCGCAGCCACCTGTAATTCTTTCTTTTCACTCATAGTTACTTGAATTGAATAGTTTCCGGATTATTTTTCAGTATCAGCTTTTACCTCGTCGAGTGTAATTCCTAACACATCGCAAAGGATGGCCTGGCGGGCATAAAGACCGTTCTTGGCCTGTTGGAAATAGTAAGCTTTCGGATTGTCGTCCACGTCATAAGTAATCTCGTTCACACGAGGAAGCGGGTGGAGGATTTTCAGGTTCGGACGTGTATGTTCCAGCATCTTGTTGTTCAGGATATACACATCTTTCACTCTTTCATATTCCATCAGGTCAGTGAAACGTTCCCGCTGAACACGAGTCATATACAGAATATCGGCATCTGCAATGGTTTCTTCAGTGAAATCAGTATGTTCCACGTATTTGATGTGATGTTCCTGGCAATACAGCTTGTATTCGTCCGGCATTTTCAGTTCGTCCGGAGCAATGAAATGGAAAGTAGGATTGAAGTGTCGCATAGCCATCAGCAGCGAGTGAACCGTTCTTCCGTATTTCAAGTCACCTACCAGATAAATGTTCAGGTTTTCCAGTGTACCTTGAGTCTTATAGATGGAGTATAAATCCAGCATTGTTTGTGAAGGATGCTGGTTTGCACCATCTCCGGCATTTACGATGGGCACCGGAGCCACTTCACTGGCGTAACGTGCAGCACCTTCCAGATAATGTCTCATTACGATGATGTCTGCATAGTTGCTCACCATCATGATGGTATCCTTCAGCGTTTCTCCTTTAGAAGAACTGGTCACCTTCGGATCGGTAAATCCGATGACTCTTGCTCCCAGACGGTTGGCTGCCGTTTCAAAGCTCAGACGGGTACGGGTAGATGGTTCAAAGAACAGAGTGGCAACTACTTTTTCTGCCAGCAGGCGGCGGTTAGGTTTCTTTTCAAACTCTCTTGCCATTTCCAGAAGATACATGATTTTCTCTTTGGAATGTTCGGCGATAGTAACTAAACTTCTATTTTCCATGTTAGCTGTTTTTGATTACTTTTATAATACCGGAGTTCAAAGGTAGGTAAAAAAAATAGAAATCCCACCGTTTTTAGGATATTTCGGACTACGTTTTCGCATTTAAGAGGATATTGCGGAAAATAAGTCTTTGTTACAAAGATTTTCCGTAAATTTGCGGCTTAAAAGTCTAATTAATGAATATAATAAAAGTATGAGAAAGATATTTATATATGCAATGTGGGGTTTTGTGTTCATCTGCATTGCCGCAGTTGCCATCGTTTTTACGGCCATTGCAAAAGGTAAAATAGGTTATGTTCCCCCGGTAGAAGAGCTGGAAAACCCGAATCTGAAGTTTGCTACTCAGGTCATTTCTGAAGACGGAAAGCTGTTGGGAACCTGGTCGCTTAGTAAGGAAAACCGCGTGTATGTGGGCTATGAAGACCTTTCTCCCCATCTGGTACATGCCTTGGTGGCCACTGAAGATGTGCGTTTTGAAGACCATTCCGGTATCGACGCCCGTGCTTTCATGCGTGCGGTTATCAAGCGTGGAATCTTCATGCAGAAACATGCCGGTGGAGGTAGTACCATTACCCAGCAGTTGGCTAAGCAGTTCTATTCACCGACAGCCGACAATGTAATGGAGCGTCTGTTGCAGAAACCTATCGAGTGGGTGATTGCGGTAAAACTGGAACGCTATTATACAAAGGAAGAAATTCTTACCATGTATCTTAATAAGTTCGACTTCCTGAACAATGCCGTAGGTATTAAGACAGCGGCTAAGACGTATTTTGCCAAAGATCCGAAGAACTTGAAAATAGAAGAAGCCGCTACCTTGATAGGTATGTGTAAGAACCCTTCTCTCTATAACCCTCGTCGTTTTAATGAACGTTCTCGCGGACGTCGTAATACCGTGCTCGACCAGATGCGTAAGGCAGGCTTCCTTACTCAGGAAGAATGTGATTCTTTGCAGGCACTTCCGTTGGTGCTGAAATTTCAGCCTGTCGACCATAAAGACGGATTGGCTACCTATTTCCGTGAATACCTGCGTGGCGTAATGACCGCTCGTAAACCGGACCGGAGCGATTACCGTGGCTGGCAGATGCAGAAATATTATGAAGATTCTTTGGCTTGGGAAACCAACCCGTTGTATGGCTGGTGTGCGAAGAATAAAAAGAAAGACGGTACCAACTACAATCTGTATGTAGATGGATTGAAGATTTATACCACTATCAATTCCCGTATGCAGCAGTATGCCGAAGAAGCTGTCTATGAACATGTAGCCAAATACCTGCAGCCTCGCTTCTTCAAGGAAAAGAGAGGGCGTAAGACAGCTCCTTATACCAATCAGCTGACACCGGAGGAAGTGGAACAGATTCTGAACCGCTCCATTCGTCAGAGCGACCGTTACCGTACCATGAAGGCTGACGGATGTTCGGAAGCTGAAATCATGAAAGCATTCAACACTAAATATGAAATGTCCGTATTCTCATGGGATGGAGAAAAAGATACAATCATGACTCCGCTTGACTCCATCAAGTATTACAAACATTTCTTGCGTGCAGGTTTCATGTCCATGGACCCGATTACGGGCCATGTGAAAGCATACGTGGGAGGACCTAATTACAACTACTTCCAGTATGATATGGCTATGGTAGGTCGTCGTCAGGTAGGTTCAACCATCAAACCTTATTTGTATGCGCTTGCCATGGAGAATGGCTTCTCGCCATGTGATGAAGTTCGTAATGTAGAGCAGACCCTCTTCGATGAGAACGGAAAAGCCTGGTCACCCCGTAACAGCTCCAAGTCGCATTATGGAGAAATTGTGACCTTGAAATGGGGATTGGCCAACTCCAATAACTGGATTTCAGCCTACCTGATGAGCAAACTCAGCCCGTACGACCTGGTTCGCCTGATACACTCATTCGGTGTATTAAATAAGGATGTACAGCCTACCGTTTCCCTCTGTCTTGGACCATGTGAAATTTCGGTAGGAGAGATGGTCAGTGCGTACACGGCCTTTGTCAATAAAGGTATCCGTACCGCTCCGCTATTTGTCACCCGTATTGAAGACAATGATGGTAACGTCATAGCCAACTTCACGCCGCAAGTGAATGAAGTCATTAGTGAATCTACTTCTTATAAGATGCTCGTTATGCTGCGTGCCGTAATTAATGAAGGTACGGGTGGACGTGTTCGTCGCTTGTATGGCATCAAGGCTGATATGGGAGGTAAGACAGGAACTACCAACCGTAACTCCGACGGATGGTTTATGGGCTTCACTCCTTCGTTGGTATCCGGTTGCTGGGTAGGTGGTGAAGAACGCGACATCCATTTCGATACGATGCGCGACGGCCAGGGGGCTTCTATGGCATTGCCTATCTGGGGCATCTATATGCAGAAAGTCTATGCCGACAAGACATTAGGCTACTCTCAAGACGAGACTTTCGATATTCCAGGTGATTTCGATCCTTGTAAAGACCGTCTGACAGAGATAGAAGAAGAAAATACCACACGTCTTGATGACGTATTCTTCCAATAACAAAGAACGGCGGGAAGTTGCTTTTCCAACATGCAACTTCCCGCCGTTTTCTTTATATTCCCGCTTTCTCTTTTGAGAAATCAGTCTTATACTTTCTTTACGTATCCTACTGGCATTTCCACGATGGCATAGCCCAGATGGTCAATGCGTATCATCACCTGCGAGTGTCCTCCTATTTCTACCAGCTCACCTTGAAGACCTTTCAGAGAGCCTTTGATTACTTCTACCTGTTCCCCTGGGGCCAGCGGCTCATTCTGGAACCGTACAGTCTCCTCGGAGTAATCCAGCATGAACTTAAACTGTTCCATCTCTTTGTCCCGGATAATGGCCGGTCGTCGGGTTGCCGGGTCTATCAAGCAGCCCGTTAATGACGGAAAATTCTGAAGCAGCTCAATTCGTCCTTTTTCATCCGTGCAGATAAAAATCAACATCGGAATTACGACTTGCTTGATTTTCTTTTTCCGGTCACTCCATTGACGCACCACTTCCTGTATGGGTAAGAAATGCTCCACGTGAAGCATTTCTAATTTTTCTGCCGTTTTTTTCTCGTGATGCATTCTTACGTAGAAAGCATACCAGTGTCTCTCTATTTTCTCTTCCATTCGGATTATACTGTCTGATGATTGATGCAGATACCCTTCAGGTACCATTCATACAAGCGGTGAATACCTTCGTCTATTTCTACTTTATGGTGCCATCCCAGGCTGTGCAGCTTGCTTACGTCCGTCAGCTTGCGCAGTGTGCCGTCCGGTTTCGATGCATCCCAGCGCAGTTCACCCTTGAAGCCGATTTCCTTCATGATTTTCTCTGCCACTTCGCGGATAGACACTTCCTTGCCCGTACCCACGTTGATGTGGCAGTTACGGATTTCAGTAATACCGTCCGCATTTTTCTTTGACGCATCATACGTCTGCTTGAAGTCCACATTCAGCAACACATGTACGCTGGCATCCGCCATTTCTTCACTCCACAAAAACTCACGCATCGGCTTGCCCGTACCCCAAAGCGTAACAGCTTCCGGTGTGATGCCGAACTTCGTCAGCTTTTCCAGAATCTCCTCGTCTGTATTACTTCCATTTACACCTTCCACCGGGCGCAGGTTGATGTCCTTACGCACCGCATCCCAGTCGCCTTCGTTCAGGCATTTCGCCAGGTGAATCTTGCGGATCATAGCCGGCAGTACGTGACTGTTTTCCAGGTGGAAGTTGTCATTTGGACCGTACAGGTTGGTCGGCATTACGGCGATGTAATTCGTGCCATACTGCAGGTTGAAGCTTTCACACATCTTCAGTCCCGCAATCTTTGCGATGGCATACGGTTCGTTCGTATATTCCAGCGGGGAGGTGAGAAGCACCTCTTCCTTCATCGGTTGCGGAGCCTCACGCGGATAAATACAGGTACTGCCCAGGAACAGTAACTTCTTCACCCCGTGACGGAAACTTTCGCCAATCACGTTCTGCTGAATCTGTAAGTTCTGGTAGATAAAGTCCGCGCGGTATTGCAGGTTGGCCATGATGCCTCCCACATGTGCCGCAGCTAAAATTACTGCATCCGGTTGTTCTTCATCAAAGAATTTTTTTACTGCTATCGGGTCCAGCAAATCCAGTTCTTTGTGCGAACGCCCCACCAGGTTATTATAACCTCTTTCCTTCAGGTTATTCCAGATAGCGGAACCCACCAGTCCGTGGTGTCCCGCTACATATATCTTCGCTGATTTGTCCATATTCGACAAATTAATTGTTTATTGTTTCAGAGACAGAAGAACAAAAGAACATATAATCTTCATTATTAATTCTTCGTTCTTCATTCCTCATTCTTCATTATTTCACGATTCCCTTCTCCAGGTACTCTGCCAGGTTCGTGCGAATCTGTTCTCCCGCCTTTTCTACGGCCACTTTTGCCATATCCGCATCCACCATGATTTTTACCAGTTCCTCAAAGGTTGTTTTCGACGGGTTCCAGCCTAACTTAGCCTTCGCCTTTGTCGGGTCACCCCAGAGATTCACTACGTCCGTCGGGCGGTAGAAATCCTCGCTTACCTCTACCAGGCACTTGCCGGTAGCCTTGTCGTACCCCTTTTCGTTGATTCCTTCACCCTTGAATTCCAGTTCGATGCCCGCATACTTGAATGCCAGGTAACAGAATTCACGTACACTGTGCTGCACACCCGTAGCGATGACGAAATCTTCCGGCGTTTCATGCTGCAGAATCAGCCACATACATTCTACGTAATCTTTGGCATAACCCCAGTCGCGCAATGAGTCCAGGTTACCCAGATATAGCTTCTCCTGTTTTCCCTGTGCAATGCGGGCTGCAGCCAATGTAATCTTACGTGTTACGAAAGTTTCTCCACGGCGTTCCGATTCATGGTTGAACAAGATACCCGAGCAACAATACATATTATAAGCCTCGCGGTATTCCTTCACAATCCAGAAACCATACAGTTTGGCCACTGCATACGGGCTGTAAGGATGGAACGGTGTGTTTTCATTCTGCGGCACTTCTTCCACCTTTCCGTAAAGTTCCGAAGTAGAAGCCTGATAGATACGGCAGGTATCTTTCAGTCCGCACAGACGGACAGCCTCTAACACGCGGAGTACCCCTGTGGCGTCTACGTCAGCTGTAAATTCCGGAGAGTCGAAACTCACCTGTACGTGGCTTTGTGCTGCCAGGTTGTAAATTTCCGTGGGGCGTACCTTGCTTACCACTTGCAGAATACTCATGGAATCCCCCAAATCCGCATAGTGCAAGTGAAAATTCGGTTTACCTTCCAGATGTGCGATACGTTCGCGGAAGTCCACCGACGAGCGGCGAATGGTACCGTGTACATCATAACCTTTTTCCAATAAGAATTCGGCCAGGAATGATCCGTCCTGTCCTGTAATACCTGTGATTAGTGCTACTTTTCTTTCCATAAATAATCAAAATTTTACTGCGCAAAGATATAGAAAAAGCCCCGTACTGCCAATGACAGCCGGGGCTTTTCTTCTGATTATATGCCTTTTGCTTTAGAATTTCTTAAACTTTAATATGGCATAATCAGACTCTAAGGTCATGTATTTCCCGTTTGTTTCCACTACCTTGAACGTCGTGTTCACATTATTCAGTCCATAAGGTTCCAGTTCCCATACCTCAGCCGGGCGGGAGTTTTCTGGAAGGTCATACGTGCTCATGTCGTTCAGGGTGATGCTATTACTTGCTTCATCGTACTGGTATCTTCCACGGAAAGGAGTCAATCCCTGTGGCCCTTGCTTTTCTACTACTTCCACTACCCAAAGTTGGATGCTGTAGTAAATACGTTCGCACGAATGCACCTTATTGTCCGCTTTCGTAGTAAATTCCAATAATTGCCAGTGTCCTTCAATCTCAGTGTTTATTGGTTCCTTCTTGCAGTCGTTGCATATCATGGCCAGTACCATCATGCAAAGCCCTATATAGAAAATTCGTTTCATACTTCTTTCTTCAATTAAAAAATCACTCCTGTTTTTCTGATGGTCAGCATGCCTCCTGTAGAATTACCCAAGTAATTGCCTCGGTCAAGTCCTAGTGCAGCCGAAGCACTCCATCCCTTTGCCCATTTAGGTGTATAAGTTGCTTCATAGAGCGAATTGAATTGTTTCCGCTGTTGGTCAAGAGGGTTTCCGTATGTACCCCAGTGCCGGGCAAATGAAATCAGCATGCGGTATCCCCACTCTGAAGAAAGTTGTCCGCTGATGCCCAGGTGATGTGCTCTTACGCGGTTACTCCGGAATGAAATACTATGGTCTGCATTATAGGCTGGTCCTGGAAGCAATGAGTTGCCCATGCCCATACCTTGGTGCTGCCAGCCTCCATAGATATAATGATTGTAATAATTATCGTTGGCACTGATTTGGTATTCAGGGAACTGCCCCCAAAAGCTATCAAATAACAAGGGGCCTGTTTGGTCTTTTGTGCAAAGTCCTTCCCATACGGCCGACGTTATCCACCGGTTTTTCGGGAAAGTAATTTCCAGTCCGATTTGTCCGTCTTTCCAGCGTCCATATTCCCAAAACATCTGCGATGTATCTTCAAAATAATGCTCCAGATAAGCCCGGAACTTCCATTGTCCCACATAATAATTCAGTGCGAAGTTCCAGCTTCCTAACATGTTTCCTTCCACGTTTACTTGTTCTCCTTCGGGAGTATCACTTCCTCCCGTTTGAGGGAAAAAAGCTTTCCAGTAAGCCTTCAAATTGTCCGGCATATCCAGTACCTTCTCTGTACTTCCATCTTCCAGTTTCAGATAGCGGTCACCACCAAACTGTGTCGCCATCAGAAGGCCAAATTCAAACTCCAATGGCAGTTTTTCCTTGTTCCCTAACCGCAGCATGAGCGATTTGCTATGGTAAAGCACATCCTTTGTGAAATACTGTCCCGGACGTACAAAATCCTTTTGCCAGCCATTGTCTGTAAATGAACCGTATGCAATGTGTCCTTTAAAAGCCAGCCATCCTTTTGTGCCCGGCACGTTTAGAAACTCCTTGATTTCTCCTCTGATTTGTGGAATCGGCTGCGTGTTAGGACCTTCCACCATCATTCCGCTACTTAGTGCTGTGTTCTTGGTCAGCGGAAAACCCGGGCGTTCCTTACTTCCGATGCTCAGTGTCAGCATCTTCCAGGAAAAATCACTGTATATCTGATGAATGAACACATCTTGTGCCTGATGAATTCCTCCTGCCATGTCTAGTCCGGCTTCAATACGCCATCCGCGTTTGAATTGTTTCTCGTAAGAGATTCCTGCTAACAAATATCCCGAGTTCGGATTTGTGCTTCCTAATCCGTAACGGTTACCTGTAAACCACAATGGAGCATACGTACCGTTTCCGGCAGTGGCTTCTAATTCTACGTGATAGGTGAGGGAAGAGTTTTCAGTCTGTGCTTGTGCCAAACTACCGGACAGTATAGCAAAGAGTAAAATTGCTTTTAGTTTCATAGAGAATTGTGGAATTAATCTTTCTTTTTCAGTTCATTCTTGAAATCATGATAAATATCTTTCCCGAAAAGAATCCATGCAGACTCAAGCACAAAAGCTAGAAATGTAAAGCCTATCAATAATAATGGTTTATTGGGCGAACTTGCATTTAAGGGAATAGTTGAGGGTTCTACCACAGCAAATACAGGTTTTGCTTCTTGTAGTTTCGCCTCTGCGATTTGGCGTTGTGTTAGAACTTGGTTATAAACTTTGTAGGCTAAATCTGCATTTTGTTGATATTCGTTCATCTGCGATTTGGCTGTTTGTGTCACTAAGTTTCTATTTGCATCAGCATATTCATCATATTTTCTTTGAGCCTCCTCGTAAAGTTTTTTATATTTTTCGCACATTTGATTTTGGAATTCATAATCTTGTTTTGCTTTTTTAGTTCTATAGTTTATTATATATGTTTGTAGCTTATTAATAGCGCTATCTGCCACAATAGCAGTAACTAAGGGGTCTTGAAATGAGACTGTTATATGAGTCATTGTAGTTTTTTTGTCAGTTTCTGCTATTATTCTTTTTTTTAAAGAAGAAATTCTTTGTTGTTCTTCTTGGGTTAGTTGAAAGGGATCTAATTTTAGTCCTTTTATTTCTTTGTTAGTAGATTCTTTAAATAGGTTAATTAATGCTGAAATACATTTTATTGGTGCATTTATGACATAAGACCACCATGGATTCTTTTGAGTGTGTAGATAATCATACAAAAGAATTTCTTGGTTATCTTGGGTTTTAACTTTTACCATTAGCATTTCTATCATAAAAGGATTTGTTTGAGTGATTTCGGGGAACATTCCAAATGTAAGTGCATCTTCATTCAAATTTGATGTTACGTTCCCTAATCCGAACATTGAAGCTATTCCTGCTAATCCTCCTCCATTTGAATTACCGGACTCCGGTGATAAACTAACTTTTACTGTATATTCTTTGGGTAAGCTAAACCCAATAATTATACCAATAATAGCTCCAATAATCATTGCTTTATAAATCTTCTTTCGGTTTTTTATGATATTCTTAAAAAGAAGAAGCAAATCTAGATTTTCAGAGATTTCTCCTTGAATATGTGCTTTTGAATTTTCCATATTATTTTGCGTTAATATTCTTTGTTAATATTTTTGTTAAAGTGAAAAGAATCATTTCATATATCTTATAGAGGTATCTTAAAGATAAAAGAAAATAATTGGAGTATATATGATTGCTTCTCAAGGCTTTGATATGTTCTTGCATAATTTGCTTATGGCTTATTAAACCGGAGGTACTTACTCCTCCAATTGTCATGGTTACAAAGTCTTTTTTGATATATTTTGTTTTGATTTTATGTATATAGATAGCTCTTAATAGGAATTCAAAATCTGCAGCAATTTTGTATGATATATCGTAGAATCCTATTTTATTTAGACATTCCTTTCTGATATAAAAAGAAGGATGGGCAGGCATAAATCCAAGGCGCATAAGGCTTCTTTTAAAGAATTTAGAAGAATAATATCGTATGATTCTTTTTGATTTGTTTGTATCTATATAATGTACATCACCATATATAGCATCAATATTTTTTTCTTTGCTGAAATTCTCATAGATTGTACTTAATATGTCTCGCGATGTATAAAAGTCATCTGAATTTAGAAGCCCGACAACTTCTCCACTTGCCATTTTTAGACCTTTATTCATTGCATCATAAATACCTTTGTCTTTTTCTGAGACCCAAATCATTTTTTCTTTAAATATAGTTTTATATTGCTTTATAATATCAAGTGTTTTGTCATTGGATTGACCGTCTATAATGATATATTCAAAATCTTGATAATTTTGCTTATATACAGACTCAATTGTTTTTGAAATTGTCTTCTCGCTATTGTAAGAAACAGTTATAATTGATATTTTCATTTAAGTAATTGATTGTATAATGATATATAATTGCTTATGGTCTTTTCCTCGGTATAGTGTTGTAAAATATGATTTCTACATGCTTCAGAAAAAAAATCTTTGCCTAGAGATTTTACTTTACTAATGAAATCAATGGCACTATTTAAATCTTTTACTTTTATTACTTTCCCAACTTTTTCATTGATTAGTTCTCTGCATGCAGTAGAATCGTATACTAAAGCTGGAGTTCCGCATGCCATACTTTCAATAATCGTAAGTCCAAATGTTTCTTCGATAGAAAAACTGATATATAAATCTGCAGCAGAATATAATTGTATTAATTCATGTACATTTTCGGTTTTAGAAATACCAATAATATTAGGCGGCAAACTTACTTTTTGTATTTTGTTTATTCCAACAAGAATAATACGGTATGTATCATTTAGTCGTTGAGCTAAATTTATGAAATCTTTTAGCCCTTTTCCTTTTATCCAATTTGTTGCTACGCTTAAAATAATAAATTTATCTGTGATGCCTAATTTTTCTCGGATGTTACTAGATGTTGGTTTAAATAGTTTTGTATCTACTCCATTGTTGATTTTTAAAATAGGATAATTCTTGAGAAAGGATTGTTCAACCTCTTTTTTTAGCCATTCAGAGACTGTTATTATATATAGGTTTTTGAGGTTTGTAAAACATGTTTTCTTTTTTTGGTAATTGTTATTAGAATTATCCGTTATTGCTATAGGATAGCTTAATAAATGGGGACAATGATCACATTGCACTTTCCATTTTTGACAGTTTATAGCAGTATAGTGTACACAATGTCCCGTGTAGCTCCAACAATCGTGTAATGTCCATATAATAGGTTTGCCATATGTGGATAAGAATTTAAATAGTAATTCAAAGTTTAAATAATAACCATGAATGTTATGTAAATGTATTATGTCTGGTTGTATTTTAATAATTGTAGATATCAATTTCTTTGTAGCTTTATGCGAGCCATATCCGTGTTTGTCGCATAATATAGATTTAAATCCATGGCATAATATATCGAATTTATTTCCTATTTTAATAAGTGTCGATCGGCTTGGATTGTACCAACGGCCGTATGCAATATAGCTTACCCATCCTTTATCAATGGCTAAAGAGCCTATCTTTTCTGAAATCTTCCCTGTAGATCCAGAATTAGCAACTACATTTATTTGAAGAACTTTCATTTTTTCCTAAGATAAAATAGAAATAATTATTACATATGTATATAATAAAATATAAAATAATTATGCAACAGATAAATCTGACTAGACTATGTTGTAATATGATATAATGAACTGATAACTCTTTTAAACTTGCAAGTATTAATTGATGGAACGCTAGGATAATGAGAGTATTACTCCCTATGTAGAGTAATATTTTTTTTATAGTTTTATTGAGAGTAATAATGTTTTTTGAAAATGTTAAAACGAGAAGGGTCCCACAAATTCCTCCAATATAGCCTAGTATTGGATTTCCTATTTGATTCCAAGCTAAGTCTAATCTTGGTATGTTGATTACAGATATAAAAAATGTTATTATAGTGAAAATGAATATTTTTATCAAGGAATTATTTTTGATTATTTGAAGATATAAAGTTGAAGATATATATCCAATTCCTAAAAAGCATATAGATGGACATAAAGTTGTTAATTTGTATGGTACGACTCCTGGTCCGATAATATATCCTAAAATAGCAAGAATGCATAGAATGGAAATAACTAGTTTTTTATTTAGTTTCATGATATAAAAGAATATTAATTCTGTTAGGAACAAATTTGGAAGAAACCATAATGCAATTCCGTACCATCCTGAAATAACTTCTTGTATAGGGTGGTTATTTATAGGAAGGCTAAGTAGCTTGTAACCTTCAAAAATTATTATAGAGAAAATGATATATGGGATAATAAGAGTCCGTATTTTTCTTGTCAAGAAAAGCTTAAATGATGTGTATTTTTTTTGAGATAGGATAATTCCAGATATGATATAGAATAAAGGCATATGAAATGACCATATGAAGTTACTCATAAATGTAGGTAGTTGAGTGTGACCCACTACTACCATTATAATCCCTATAGCTTTTGTTATATCTAATTCTTCTATTCTTTGTTTCATATCTATATTTAAGAAAGATTGACGAAGGAGGATATTTGTTTATATGCTTGTTGTTGAAAATCTATGTTTGATATATTGTAAACTAATCTATTGTAAATTTCTGGTTTTGTTATTTGTTTGATATATTTTTTAAACATATCATGATCATTGACTGCATATACAAAACCATTGTAGTTTTCCTTTATCAAATTTTCATGGCATCCAACTCTATTGCTTACGATTACAGGTAGACCGTTATTCAATGCTTCTTCGACGACCAGCCCCCATGTTTCAGATAGAGAAGGCAAAATAAAGACATCATGGGTTTTATAAATATTGGGAAGTTCTTCATTGTTTATATGTCCTAGGAAGGTAATATTATTGTTGGATATAGATTTTAAATAACTTTCTAGTTTTCCTTCTCCAACTATAGTTAAATTTAATTCAGGAAATTGATTAAATTCTTGAATCAAGAATTCGATATTTTTGACATCTACAAGTCGACCTACATATAGAAAATTTTTAATTGTATTTTTATGTATATAATGTGGCCTTTTTTGACAGTTAATGAGTCCAACTCCACCTGTTTCAATAATCTTGCCTTTAAATTTTAATTTCTTAATCAATCTACTGTGGGGGCTTCCGCAAGTAAAAGCAATGGATGTATGGGATAGGAATATTTGTTTTATTATATATTTAAGTCCTTTAGTAGAAGATTCATAACAGGTTGACTCTATAATGACTCCATTCTTTCTTTTAGAAGAGAAGAAATTTGCTATCCACATTATTAACGAATCCCACCCTCCTAAAACTAGGTGATTATAGTTTAATTTCAGTAGAATTTGGATTGTAAAATAAATCTTTTTTATAATATTCCCCTGTAGATAATAATATCTAAAATTAGGAGTACCATTAAAAAAATTCTTGTTTCTTTCTTTTGCTGTATCACCAGTATAGATTACTAGGATTTTTTTTTGCAGAGCTATTTCGTTATATAATTTAATTTTATAAAAGGAAGGGAGGTTTGTTATAAAAATAAGATCATAATATTGCTTCATATGTATTTTATTTTTCAAGTTGTTTTATACTGCTTCTCCATTTTTCAGGTGAACAAATGTCATATAATTTATTTGATTGGCTTCTTTTTTTCAATAAATCTAATTCATCTGTAGTTTGTATGTCTTGTATAGCTTCTAATATACTTTGGATATTGTAGTCTATAGAATAATAATCTATATCTTTTAACTCAGGATATTTCATTGTTGAAATAACAATCTTATTTGAGTTTATGTATTCTATAAGTTTAGATGGAAAATTATTTTTATTCTCAGCTAAGTTTGGGTTTCTAAAGTTAAGGCAAATATCGTGTTGGTTTAAGACTTTCATATAAGTATTATTGTCTAAAAAGCCTAAATACCTTATATTAGTATACTTTTGAGTGTATTTGATAATAGTTTCTTCATCCTCCCCCCTCCCTGTTATCGTTAGGTTTAATTCAGGATGTAATGAAAAAAAGTTTAGTGCAAGATCAATACCTGTTACTTTACCAAGAAAACCTGAGAAAAGGAAGGATGTTTTATTGATTTCTTTTTGTAAGACAGATTTGATAGGTTTCCGGGTTATTATTCCAGGTATTGTGATATTATTCTTTAGATTCAGATTGTTCCTTTCTGATAAGGTAATTGTGGCATTTGATGTTTGAATTAGGTATTTGATGAAATTAGTAATAGAATACTTTTTTGTTGGAGGTGTAAAATCTGCTAATAGAATGTATGTCTTTTTGTTTGTTAGATATTTTAATATATAGTATAGCAGTAAGTTTTGTTTGTCTAGATTATAAAACCATATATTATTTTCTTTATTCTTTATGATGTGAACAAATGCAATAACTGTTTCAATAATTGAGTTAATGTATCTAAGTGATTTGATATGGGGGAATATTCTTATTTGAATATATCTGATATTATATTCATTATTAAGCTTTAGTTTCTTATTAACTGTTACTGGGAGAAAAGAATAACAAAAGTTAAAAACATTGCTGTCTATAAGTTTTCTACAGAATGAACATGAAGCTTGAGAAACATTGTATTGTTTTATATAAGTATCTGGAATAATACTACAAATTATGGTTGACATATGAAGATTGATTAAGATTTTGAGGAGTTGAAATTGTCATATTAATATAAAATGAGTATAATAGCATAAGAAATCTGAACCCGGGATTTGTTAATATGAAATACCCTTTAATGTTACAGATTAAAATTGTTCCAATAAAAAGTAGAATGAACCACCGTTTACATTGAAATACATATAATTTTAGATATAAAGATATTACTAAGCAAAATATTAGTGTTATGAAATAAATTCCACCGTAATTTAATTGAATAATATATCCAATGTCACTATTGTTTTGTGCAGTAAATAAATTTTTTCCACTTCCCAATATCCAATCCCATGTGTTTTCTGGTAGAACTATCATGGTCTTGAGAATATCAGTATTACCGGTTTTATTTAGAGATTCATTTGTCATAAAACTAGTTATTTCAATGATAAAATCAAAGGCCCATTCTAATGTTTGTTTGTATTCATCAAGTAATCCATTATTATATGCAAGAACAAAAATAATAGTGGTTATGATTGTTACCTTTGCAATTTGTTTGAACCCTTTTTTTGTGAAAAGAATATACAAAAAATAGATAATAATTGGTACAAATCCAATTCTAGCATTAAACATTATGCTAATAAATAGAAATGGAAGGAAGAAATATAATAATTTTTTTGTATTGCTATAATAGAGGCATATACAAAATCCTAGGCCTTGTGCTATAGCATACGAGAATATTAATGAGTCTGATATACCAAAAGATCGAAATGTTAATTTTTCCGTTAGGTTACTAGTTACTAATAAGGACTCTCTAACAAAATTATTGGTTTCAGGATTAATAATGAGAAAGCAGCTAATGAATGATGCGATGATGGGTATACAGAGAATAAAATAAATAACTTTATTTCTGTCTTTGAATTGTTTATGGAGAATGGTTAATATAATGTATGGAGCTATTAGGCATTCGAATATGAATGAAACATATTCAAACGCAAATAGTAATGTGCTTGTAAACAGAAAAAGAAATATGCAGTGGCATATAATAAAAAGGCATATGCAAATTTCTATTTTCATAAAGGATATTAGGGGAGTCCATATCCGATTCTTAAATGCTATGAAAATAAGTAAAAGGTCTATTATTTTTATTGGTGATATAGGAATAAAAGAAAATGGTGGATTATAAATAAATAAGTATATACATACAATCCAGAAGAGGGTTATTCCGTAATAGCCTTTTTGATGTACTAACACTTTATCCATCTAAAAATTAAATGATAAATAGAAATTGTAAAATCCTTTTTAAAAAAAAGTGAGATACATTTAATTCCGTATTTTAATGAGGCTATTTTATATTTTTTATATAATGATAGAATCCTAAAATTTCTAAGGTATTGTAATTGTATTGCATAGTTATATATTTCTGTATTTTGAAAAATATTTATAGTATTTTCGTGACATTTAAGAAGTTTCATCGGATCCCTCTTGCTACTTAATTCAGCTATCCTATAGTAGCTTAGAATTTCATTAATGAACCCAATGGGGTATTTTTGTGCAATTAGGCAATTCATATAAAAATCTTCTGCTATTATGTTAGCAGGGAAAAAGTTAAATTCTTTTAATGTCTCTTTTCTATACATATAATTGACAGGAGGGTGAAATTCCTGTGTTATAATTTCATTAAAGATATAGCCACTTTTATATTTTGAACTATCACTAACTCCTAATATATTAGACTTCGTATCTATGTCATAGGTCTTTCCATAGCACATTGCATATTGGGGATTCTTTTCTAGAAAATTGTACTGAATTTCAAGTTTGTTTGGAACCCAATAATCATCAGATGCGCAAATGCTAATATACTTTCCCGTTGCATAATTTTTTATGATGTCAGTTAATGTTTGAGCTAGTCCTTTATTGGCTTGACATATTAGTGTATAACCAAATTCGTTTTGATGTTCTTTCAGGATCTGAACACTATTATCTTTAGAACCATCGTCAACTACAATCCATTGAAAATTTTTATAAGTTTGCTCTTTAATGCTTTTTAAACATTGTAGTACATATTTTTCATGGTTATAACAAGGAACTATGACTGTAATATCATTAGATTTCATTGCGATTATTTTTGTGGATATATTGACTAAATATATTAAAGTGACTGAAAGATATTATATTAAATATTTTGCAGCATATTATATATATTGTTATTCCTAATATAGAGCCTAATAATAGTTGTAAGGAAACATTATCTATATGTGTTCTTATTAGAATAACAAAGATGGACATAACTCCGATGGATATAAATACCCTAATAAAATCTTTTAATTGTTTTATTGGACCATAATTTAATATTTTTCCTGGATAGTATGCATTTATAAAAAAACATATAACTGTTGATATTAAATTACCTATTACAATGGCTTTTATTCCCAATGGGATGGTTACGATTAGAAAGAATATATCAATTGGTAACTTTGACAAGTCAATTTTTAAAAATAAATCAGATCTTCCTATTGCATTTAAGGCATTCATGTTGATTGCTGATAACGGGGTTAGCATTCTCGCAAAACATAAGATTTGCAATAGGGCGACACACGGCAACCACTTTTCTGTAAGTAGTAGTAGTATAATTGGTTTGGCTAGGATTGCCAGTAAAGTCATGATTGGAAATGTAATTAGGGATGTGTAAAATAAAGATTTTTTATAGATTGAAATAAGTCTTTCACGATCATTCTGGAGCTCACTTAATATAGGAAAGGTTACATTTCCTAGTACATCATTTATTGTCCACGCAATCATGTCAGTAAATTGATTGGCGCGTGTGTAGTATCCTAATTGACTTGATTTATATAGTTTTCCGATAGCAATTGTGGCGATGTTATTGAATATAGTTGTTATACTACCAGCAATTAATAGATTGAATCCAAATCGAAAGAGTTTTTTAAAAGATATAAAAGAAAAATGTAGTGTGGGTGTCCAATGAGAATATTTAAAGAATAGAATTGTCATTGTGAGCGTTGAAATTAAATATTGTCCTGCTAGTGCCCATACACCAAAATCTTTATACGCCATCAGGATTCCTCCTATACCTCCGACCAAAGTTCCTAAGAAATTTATTTTAGCAAGGGATTTAAAATCCATTTCAATCATTAATTTAGCCCTCTGTACAATATTTATGGAGGCTATTATGATGTTAATGGATAGAACTCGTAGAAGAGGGGAAAGTATTGGGAAATTGTAAAAAGAAGCAATATAAGGTGCGGTTATATATAGTGCTAAGTAAAGTAATAATGAAACTCCCAAATTAAAATAAAAAGTAGTAGAGAAGTCTATATCAGTCCTATCTTGTTTTTGTATTAAAGCTTTTGCAAAGCCACTTTCTATGAATATACTAGATAAAGAAATAAATATCATTAACATACCTATTAGCCCATAATCTTCCGGAGAAAGAAGTCGAGCTAATATAATACCAATGACAAATGAAGCACTTTTAATTGCTACTTTTTCTATTGTATTCCATAAAGTGCCTTTTATAAGTTTTTCTTTTATATTGTTTCCCATTTTTATTATGAGATTGAAACTAGAATATCATTAAATATATTTTCTGACGCTAATTTGTGATTTGGTGGCATTAAGTTTGTCGTTATAAACTTATTCCTAGCCTCAAATAATTCATCCTTCCCATTTATTAAATTAATGATAAATGCTTCAATCTCATTTTTGTTTTTTGCATGATAATAAACGTCTAAGCATTGTTTCCCAATTTCATTAAACTCTTCATATGTTTTAGGATTGGTCATAGTATGTAATGCTGGTTTTCTTGTGTATAAATATTCTGCTATAAATGAGCCACTATCATGAATAATTCCATCACTGGATAAAAATAAATCAATATAATCTCCTTCTGATAACATAGAATTAGGCATTGTTTCCCATTCCTTATAATAACTATCAGTTTTTTCTTTTCCCCAATAATTATATAATTTTACTTTTAATAACGGATGAGGTTTAAAAGCTATCTGAATCTTGTTTCTATATTTTTTTGCAAAATCTATCATGTCTTGATAGAAATTTAAGAAGCAGGAATAATGTATGATTTCACTAGAGGAAATAGTATGGTGGGGAGCCCATATAATTCTTTTTATACTTCTGTCTTTTATTTTCCAAACGTCTTTATATTGATATTGTGGGTTTATGAGGTTATCTATACCGGGATATCCACTAACTATTGCATTAATACCTTTATTGTAAGCGTATTGTTGAGAGTATTTTTTATGGCTTTTTGTTTCTGAATATAATTTCCATACGAGATTTTGCATCTCTAAATTAAAGCTAAAATCATATAAAGCAGATTCACCCCAATAGTAAGGAACATAACAAGTTAGAATGTCTTTATATTGATTTATATAATAACGATCGTCAATTAAACCTTTATAGGGATTGGTGTAAAAAATAATATCAGGTTCTATATCCTTTCGAATATCAATATAGCTATTATTCTTATTGTCATAGGCCTTAATGCAGTTATACCCTTTACAGAATCGTTTATAACATTCATTCATGACGTTAATCATGTTCTCGTATCCAAAGTTTACCGCTGGGCATACGATTATTATAGGATCAAATCTTGGATGTTTTTCCATTAATCGATAAAGAGTATCGTATTTCCATACACTTGAATGAATAGCTAAAAAAGCGACTCTTATTTTCTCCTTGTTCTTGAGCTTCTTTGATAACTCTTGGTTCTGTTTATATACCTTTAGGTATTTATAGTATTTATATTGCCTACATAATGGACGTAATATCTCTTTTTTTATGCTATCTGGTAGCATTTTTAGCAATAAACTCTTTATTTTTTCCATTTATTCAATGTTTCAATAACATATTGAACCTCTTCTTCTGTCATAACTGGGCTCATCGGTAAACTTAGTTCACATTTATGAATTTTTTCCGTGACGGGAAGATGCCAGTTGTTCCATTCTTTATAACATTCTTGCTGGTGGGGAGGGATTGGATAATGTATTAAGGTTTGTATATTATTTTCTTTTAAATATACTTGTAATTCATCTCTTTGTTCGCATAGAATGGGGAATATATGGAAGACATTTTGTTCTTCAGGTAATGTGATGGGAAATTTAATTAACTCATTATGGATTTGAAATATGTATTGTTTTGCAATTTCTTTTCTTCTGTTATTATCTTCGTCAAGATGCCTTAATTTTGTAGATAGAACAGCAGCTTGAATTTCGTCTAATCGACTGTTGCGTCCTATATATTTGAATACATATTTTCTCGTTGATCCATAATTTGCTAAATACCTGATAGTTTCAGCCAATATCTTATCATTTGTCGTAACAGCTCCTCCATCGCCAAGTGCTCCTAAATTTTTCCCTGGGTAGAAGCTATGGCCTGCTGCATCTCCTAATGAACCTGTTCTTCTTCCTCGATATACACATCCGTGTGATTGAGCATTGTCTTCTACGAGTTTTAGATTATATTTTCGGCATAATTCGCCTATTTTTTCAGTATAAGCACAACGTCCATATAAATGAACAATAAATATAGATTTGGTTCTTTTAGTTATGGCTTTCTCAATTAAATTATCATCAATTTCTAATGTTTGATAATTGGGTTCAACTAATACTGGTACCAGACCATTTTCTGTAAGGGCTAAGATTGTGGCTATATATGTATTAGCAGGGACTATGACTTCATCGCCCGGTTTCATTACACCGATTTCTATATATGCGCGGTAAATCCAAATAAGTGCATCTAAACCGTTAGCTACTCCAATTGTGTATTGAGTCCCTATATATTGAGAATATTCTTTTTCAAACGTTTCATTTTCTTTTCCTTGTAAATACCACCCGGAGTCAATAACACGGCTTACAGCTTCATGAATTTCCTTACTATATTTTTGTGTTACTTTTTGTAAATCAAGAAATTTAATCATAGCTATTTATAATTTGTGAGTATTACCTTCTTTATCTTTAAAATTTAAATCTAATAAGATTCCTTCTTGGGTTATATATCCTTTATGTTGGGCTGGATTTCCATACCATACAGTGTATGGAGGAATATTTTTGGTTATAACACTACCAGCCCCTATAAAAGCGTATTTACCAATGGTGTGACCAGCAATAATAGTACTATTGGCTCCTATAGAGGATCCAGTTTGGATAATTGTTTTTTCAAATTGCTTTGGGTAACATTTAGAACGAGGAATTAAATCATTTGTAAATGTAACATTAGGACCTATAAAAACATTGTCTTCAATTTTTACTCCGTCCCATAGCTGGACTCCAGATTTTATGGTAACATTATTACCTATAATAACATCATTTTCTATTAATACATTGGCACAAATGTTGCAGTTTTTACCAATAGACGCATTGGGGAATATTACGCAGAATTGCCAAATGTTGGTTTGTTCACCAATATTATTTGATTTTACATCAGATAATGGGTGTATATAGGAATTTTCGTTATTCATTTTTGTATTTTATAAAATCTATATATTCTCTTATATAATCAGTCTCATCATATTTGTGTGATGCTAAAACTAGACATACAGACCCTGAAGAGAAATCATCTAAAGTACGCCAAATCCCAGGAACAATATATAACCCTTGATATGGGCGATTTAGCAAAAATGTTCGTTTTACTTCACCATCATCAAGTGTTACAGTAAAACTTCCACTTGCTGCAATAATTAGTTGACTAAGCTCTTTGTGAGCATGCCCTCCTCTACTTTCTCCACCTGGTACGTCATATAAATAATAGGTACGTTTTATTTCAAATGGTATCGTTTTTTTATTTTCCACAACACTTATATTACCTTTTTCATGGTGATGCTTATCTAATTCTATGATTGTACAATCGTATACACTACTGATCTTTTTCATAATTTCATATTTTTAAAGATGTTGTAATCATAAATATAATCATCAGGTATATAGGGGGTGGAAGCTAGTATCAGTGCAAGTGAATTTGTAGAGAAGTTTTCCATTTGTCTCCAAAGGCCTTGGGGAACGTATAGCCCATAATATGAACGATTTAAAGAAAATATTTTTTTCTCTTCTCCGTCATCTAGAATGACATCAAAGCTCCCAGATAAGGCAACAATAAATTCCTCATTTGTCTTGTAAGCGTGTCCACCTCTGGCCTCTCCTCCGGGCACATCATATATCCAATATGTTCGTTGGATTTTGAAAGGGATATGTTTCTCTTCTTCTATAAATGAAAGATTGCCTCTTTTATCTAAAAATTTAGGCAATTTGATAATCTGTGGTTTTTTGCTCATAATTTTGGGGATAAATGATTTAAAGCTGAAACAAGTTGATCATTATCAAATTTACTTCTTACTGCAATGCGTATATAATTTTTATGATTAAATCCTTTTTTGTTGCTGCAATCTTTTATTAAAATATTGTATTTGTTCAACAGAAGCTCGGTTATTGATCTAGATGTATATGGTGAATATACTTCGCAAAGGAAATAATTGGCCTGGGATGGGATGATACGAAGATATGATATCTTAGTTAGTTGTTGATAAAATCGTTCTCTTTCTTGGATAAACTTTTGACATGCTAGCTTATAGTCGCTTTCGTATTTTCCAAAAATTTGCATGTAGTACTCTCCAAATGAGTTGATATTCCATATTGAAACATCTTTTTTTATAAAATTTATAAGGTTTGTATCTGCACTTGCTATTACACCTAATCTAATTCCTGGAACACCGTATGATTTTGATATGCTTTTAATGACAATCAGATTAGTGAATTCTTCTAAAATATTGTCTTGTAGTAAAGTGTTATTTGTAGATGCATCGGAAAAATCAACAAATGACTCATCTATTATTAATTGTATGTTTTTGTTTTTTGTCCATTGTGCTAGAGTTAGTAGCTCTTTGGGGGGAATAAAATTTCCAGAAGGGTTGTCTGGGTTTACAATTAATAAAGAAGATATATTTTTATTTTCATAAAAAGTCTGAAGTTCTTTGATTTCATATGAGAAATTTTTATTTTGTGGGTAAAACGTTATAATATCATTTGTTGATTTTCTATTGGGATATTCTTCAAACGTTGGTGATATTATGCCAATTTTTCCATTTAATTGGCTCATTAAACTTTTGATGAGTTCTGCTGCGCCATTACCAACACATACATAATTCTGTTTTATGTTAAAATATTTAGCTATGAGTAAAGAGTTAATTTTCATTCCAGATGGGTACTCCATTAATAACTTATCAAAGTTTGAGCGGAGTTCGTCTTTCATTTTTTGAGGTGGAAAAAATGGATTTACGAGGTAACAAAAATCTAATAAGCCAGGAAAACGCCAATAACCGCCATATCTTTGTTGATATTTGGAAAGACGTTCGTTATCGTTACTAAATATGGTCTCTGCGATATCTAAATCTTGTATGTCGTCTATTTCATACCATTTTTCATTATTGAGAATTAAAGCTTTAAGATTACAATTATCAAGAATAGTTATGACTCTTAATACTTGTTCATAATATTCATTATTTCCTAAAGCATGAATATAGGCTTCTAGGAAAGGAATGTATTGGTTGCGTGCAAATTCTTTACTGAATTTGTAAATATTAACCGTTTTGTAATAGAGGGCTATATCTTCATACCGGAATGCTTTTTTGGGAATAAAATTAATGATATTATTTTCATTATCTATTCTAACCATTGTTCCGTCCATCCAGCTTTCATATTTTGCAACAACTGCCACATTAGGGTAAGATGATTGCTCAAGAAGAGTAAAAATTGAATCTTCAAAAATTAAATCAGATTCAATAAGAATCGTATCATCTTCTAGAAGTTTTTCCTTAGCTAAATAGAGTGAGTAAATATTATTAGTTTTATTATAAATAGGGTTCTCGATGTATTCAATTTCTATTGTTTTGTACGAGTATCCTAAATAGTTTTTTAATTTTTCTCCCTCATAACCTATAACAATAATAATTTTGTTTAAGGAAAGTTTGGAAAGTTGTTCTAACAAACGGTTGATAAGTGAGATCCCGTTTATTTTTACCATGCATTTGGTGTTATTTTTAGTCAGTTCTCCAAGCCTTTTTCCCATTCCTGCTGCCAATATTACTGCTTGCATAAAGAATTTTTTAGTAGATGATTATTAATGAATATTATTAGGCACGCTTCGCCGTTACCTGTCCCACACCCACTCAGCCCAAACAGACAAAAATAGGTATGCAAGGTAAGCGTCAACGTTTATTTATCTTACAAAAATACCCCATTTCACCGAAAAGTCAAAAAGAAATCCCGACAAAATGAGTTTCTAGCCAGTTTTAGTAAACAAATGAACAGAATTGACAAATACTGCATCGCATTTTCTTGTTTTTTCATCAATCTTTTATACCTCTTGAAAAACGCCTTTGCGTTCGGATTCAAACGCAAGTGCGTTTTACTTAAAACACAAGTACGTTTTGAATCAAACGCAAGTACGTTTTAGTTGAAACGCAAGGGCGTTTTCCGGAGGCTTCCGGAGAGGGGTGAGGGAAGAAATCTTGACGGGTTGTCGGGGTTGGCAGGCATTTTTATAAAGTATATATACGCGGGGTGTGGAACAAGTCTTAAGAGTTATTCCACACCTGTATATAGAAAGTTTGAAAAACCGGTGCCAACCCCGACAACCCGTCAAGCGGCGGCCCGGAAGTGTCACGGTTTCGGAACCCGTTCCTGTGGGGGAGGATACAGCCATGTAGATTTGCGTTTTTCTGTCTGGCATCATTTCTATGGTGTCATTTCTTGTGTTTCCCGATGTGATTCATGAGAATTTTTGTAAATTTGCAATAAAACTATGTCTATGAAATATGATGTGAAGGAAAAATTGGAATGGACGGTTATTTTTCTATTTGAGTTTGGACATAAATATGGGCTGACGATGAAACAGGCCTTTAATTATTTGAGTAGATTTAAAGGTATTGATTTTATTGATAGGCATTATGATTATGTGCATACGCAGTCGTTTACATCGATGGTGGATGATATTGCGGAATATTGCCGTCGACAAGGAGGAGAGTTGGTATGAAATTATATCATGGTACGAATAAGGAGTTTGATAGAATTGATTTGTTGAAATCGAAACCCAATAAAGATTCTGGACGGGGTTTTTATCTTTCAGCTGATTATTATCAAGCGCTTAATATGGCAAATGTAAAGGTTGAGCAATTAGGCTGTGGCTCACCTGTGGTATTAACTTATGAAGTTGAGGAGGTTTGGGAAGGATTGAATGTGCTTAGGTTTGAAGAATATTCAGAAGAATGGGCGAAGTTTATTCTTCTGAATAGAAATAACCCTACAAGTCATCCTGTGCATGGATATGATATTGTGATAGGCCCAATAGCGGATGACCGTGTGGGGGTTCAGCTATGGCGGTATGAAAATCATTCTATTGATTTGCCGACTTTGGTCAGGAATTTGAAATATATGAAAGGTATTACTATACAATACTTTTTTGGTACGGAGCGTGCGATAAGATTATTACAGAGGGTATGAATGAGAAAACAGAAATGATGGCAGACATGATAAAGAAACTTGCGTGTCTTCTGATAGAACAAAATGATAAACTGACATTGGAACAGGCTCTTGCAACTGTTTTTAATTCTGAAATTTATGGCAAGGTAATGAATGAGCGGACTTCTTTTTATACTCAAAGTCCGAGGTATGTTTTTTCTTTTTTGGATGAGGAATTAAAAAAGGGGAAACTTGGCTAGTAAAACACATAAAGCTACATGGAAGATTTTTTATCGACGGCGGTCAATGTAACTGCCAACCGAGGCAACAGTTTGATTAACAGAAAGATGATTCTTCGCATCTTGGGTATCCTGCTCTTTATGGAGGCAATGATGTTTCTGGCATGTGCAGGCGTTTCCTTGTGCTATGGGGAGGAGGACTATATTTATTTTATTTACACGACATTGATTAATATGGCCGTGGGAAGCGGACTGATTCTGTTGGGAAGAGGAGCTGAAAACCGGGTGACACGACGCGACGGGTATTGCATCGTGGCGTTCACGTGGCTGCTTTTCACAGGTTTCGGTATGCTGCCTTTTTATATAAGTGGGAGTATCCCTTCGGTGACTGATGCGTTTTTTGAAACCATGTCGGGGTTTACTACTACGGGGGCAACCATACTGGATGATATTGAAGCTCTTTCGCACGGCATGCTGTTCTGGCGAAGCTTCTCGCAATGGATTGGAGGATTGGGAATCGTGTTCTTTACGATTGCCGTATTACCTATCTTCGGAGTGGGCAATCAGGTGCTTTTCTCGGCAGAAGCTACGGGGGTGACGCACGACAAGATTCATCCGAAAATCAGCGTCATGGCACAATGTCTGTGGACGGTGTATCTCGTGCTGACTGTGGCAGAAATTGTACTGCTGTTGATTGGTGGCATGGATTTGTTTGATGCCGCATGTCATGCTTTTTCTACGACGGCTACCGGAGGGTATTCTACCAAGCAGGCCAGTGTGGCTTACTGGAATTCTCCTTTTATAGAATATGTGATTGCTATCTTTATGATTCTGTCGGGTATCAACTTCTCGCTGTATTTCATGTGCATGAAGGGGCGTTGCGGACAGTTGTTTAAGGATGGAGAGCTCCGGCTGTATCTCATTTCCATTGGAGCGGTGACACTGATAATTACCGGGGCCTTGTACTGGTATAATAATTATGGATTGGAGGAAGCTTTCCGGAAATCGCTTTTCCAGGTGGCGTCCATTCATACGTCGTGCGGCTTTGCTACGGACGATTATAATATGTGGCCTCCTTTCACGTGGCTGCTGCTTATTTATACGATGGTGGCAGGGGGCTGTGCCGGTTCTACGGCAGGTGGTGTCAAGAATGTGCGTCTGCTGCTTTTGTTGCGCAACGTGAAAAATGAGTTCCACCGGCTGATGCATCCCAGAGCGGTATTGCCGGTAAAGATGAACCGGATGGCGGTGTCACAGCGTACGCTTGCTACGGTGATGACGTTTGTGTTCTTTTATTTTGTCTGTATCTTTTTATGCTGGCTGGCGCTGATGTGTATGGGTATCGGGCTGGAAGAGGCTTTCGGATTGTCTGTGTCGAGTATCGGTAACGTGGGGCCGGGACTGGGTGCCTTCGGACCAGCATTTTCATGGAGTGCACTTTCCGATTTGGCGAAGTGGCTGTTGTCGTTTATGATGCTGATAGGGCGTCTGGAGCTCTTCGGCGTACTACTGCTGCTGACTCCGAGTTTTTGGGATAGACGATGAGAAAGAGATAGATTATGATAACATGTATATGTCTCTAAAAAAGTTTTCTATATCTTTTATAGAGAAGGTGTTTTTGTCTAATTCTGTTTTTCTAAGCATTAGGTATGCGCTATTGCGTTCGTCGGTGTGGTGTTCAAATGTTTTTGTACCAAAATAGGTATTGACAATTGTTCGATAGAAACGGAAACGCTTGGTGCATGCTTTGTCTTCTCCCATATTATTTGCTCCAATAAATGCAAAAGAAGAATGTACGTCAGTTTCATAATAATGTTTCATGATGTATATACAACTTAACACTATTCTTCTGGGCTCAAAGTCATTGGTTTGAAAGCTATATTTTTCTTGTAAATGTGCTTGCGACTTCAGGTAGAATTTTATTCCATAAATATGTTTTTCGTATGCTTCTACGTCTACAAGGTAGGTTTTTCCGCTTTTCATAGATTTGAATCTCCATAAATCTATGTGTCGCATTCCTTTACAAGTTGGCGCTTTCCGCATAATAAATACGGAACCATAATAAGGAGGTAGGATTTTCATTAGGGAACGAGGTAAGAATAGACCTGTATTCTGTATTTGGCGTGTTCTTTTTTAGTAACCTTTTTAAAGTTTACCTTTACAGAATCAGGCTTTGTAATTTGTTTCTTTGCTTTTGTATCTGTAGACTTTCCCATATTATTTATCTTTTTTGCAAAGATAACGTTATTGCATATTCAATGCAAGGATAAAACATTTTTTATAATACAGAAAAAAGGACCACTACCCACAGGTAATAATCCTTTTCTTTATTTGTAACTCAGCCTGTTAGTCGATAAACCGGCGGGTGAGCTGCTCAAATTCATCGATGCGGCGGTCGCGCAGGAAGGGCCACCAGCGGCGGACATTTTCACTGCGATTCATGTCGATTTCTACCACCATGTTTTCTTCTTTCAGGTTGCTGGCCTGGGCGATGATTTCGCCTTGCGGACCGGCTACGAAGCTGTTACCCCAGAATTGGATACCGTTGGTCTGGCCGGAAGGGTCGGGTTCAAGACCTACACGGTTTACGGCGATAACGGGCAGACCGTTGGCTACGGCGTGACCGCGCTGTACGGTTACCCATGCCCCCAGCTGGCGCATCTTTTCTTCCTGAGTGTCGGTGCTTTCCCAGCCGATGGCAGTAGGGTAAATCAACAGTTCAGCACCTTTCAGGGCCATGATGCGGGCTCCTTCCGGATACCACTGGTCCCAGCAAACCTGCACGCCGAGCTTACCGATGGAGGTCTGAATGGGTTCGAATCCTAAGTCGCCGGGAGTGAAATAGAACTTCTCGTAGTAAGCAGGGTCATCTGGAATGTGCATCTTACGGTACTTTCCGGCGATGCTTCCGTCAGTGTCGAATACCACGGCAGTGTTGTGATACAATCCGGCCGCACGGCGTTCGAACAGCGAAGTGACCAGCACGATGTGGTAGGCGGCGGCTATCTCACTGTAGAAGCCGGTAGAAGGACCGGGAATGGGTTCGGCCAGGTCGAACAGATTGGTATCTTCTGTCTGGCAGAAATAAGGAGTGTTATGGAGTTCCTGAAGAACTACTAACTGCGCACCGGCTTGTGCCACGGAGGCGATGTTGCGGTGCAGCTTTTCAAGATTCAGTTTGAGGTCGTTCGTACAAGCCTGTTGTACGATGCCGACACGGATAGTTCGTTTCATTGTGCTATTTGATTTTTTACAGATTCAGGATATTGCATGGTGACGCAGTGGAGAGAACCATGCTGCTTAATAAGCGCACGGCAATCCACGCCTATGATTTCACGTCCGGGGAAGGCCTCAGCCAGTACCTGTGCGGCACGGGCATCGTTTTCCGGTTGGGCGTAGGTAGGATAGAGCACGGCCTCGTTCATAATCAGGAAGTTGGCGTAGGTGGCCGGAAGGCGTTCGCCGTCTTCGTCATAGATGGCTTCGGGCATGGGCAGCGGAAGCAGACGGTAAGGATCTCCATCGAGGGTACGGAAGGTCTTGAGCTGGTCTTCCATGGAGCGGAGGGCACCGTAGTGCTCGTCGTTCTTGTCCAGACACTGCACGTAAGTAATGGTGTGGTCGGGACATAGACGGGCTAGGGTGTCTACGTGGCTGTCTGTGTCGTCACCGGCCAGGTAGCCGTAGTCCAGCCAGAGTACCTGACGCAGGTTGAAGCGTTCCATCAGGTAGGCTTCGATGTCTTTGCGCGAGAGGGTGTCATTCCGGTTGGGAGCCAACAGGCAGGGGGAGGTGGTGAGCAAAGTACCTTCTCCGTCGCTTTCAATGGAACCTCCTTCGAGCACGAAGTTACGGCAGTTGATGTAGTCGCCGTTAAGTACGCCGGTCTTGAACAGATGACTGTTAATGAGGTTGTCTTTATGGGCGGCAAACTTCATGCCCCAGCCGTTGAAGCAGAAGTCGAGCAACTGCGGGTCGGAGTGTTTTTCCAGCAGGGTGATGAAAGCATGGTCGCGGGCCCAGGTGTCGTTTGTAGGACATTTCACAAAAGTAATCTGGTCACGATAGGGGAAGTCGGCCAAGGCTGCCGGAAATTCGGGAGCCACGAGCAACAGGGGCTGGCGGCTGGCTATTTCGGTAGCAAGGCGGACAAAGCAGGTTTCTACTTCATCGAGCATATAGGCCCAGTCGGTATCGGCATGAGGCCAGGTAAGCTGTATGTAGCTTTGTTTGTACCATTCGGCGGGCAGATAATAGGTCTTTTCCATATTCTTGTATAATTATTTTTCGTTTGATTCTCTTTTTTCTCTTGCGGCAGGAAGGGCTTCCTGCGGAAGGTATTTCTGGTCTTCTTTTTCTTTCTGTTTGCTGCTGCGGTTTTTCCGGCGGCGGAGGAACCAGTCGACGAGTTCTTTCCAGTTCATGAAGTCTTTCTTGTACATGATACCAATGCCCTGAGTGGTAAGGGTGGACTTCGTGAAATAACGGTCGTTGGTCTGGTTGTATCCGCGCAGACGGAATTCTCCGTTCTTGGTGAGCAGCCAGATGGCTTCAAAGTCGCCCACAAAGTTCGTATTACGCATGGTATTTTCACGGTAACCGAAGTTTCCGTTGATTATCAGTCGGTTGTTCAGTAAGCGTCCGGACAGGATGGCTTCAGCTTCTACATCGCTCCAGCCTTTTTCTCCGGTGGTGAGGTTCGTACCTACGTTCCAGTTCTGGTTGTCGATGACTTGCGAAAGCATGTTATTCAACTGGCCCGACAGGGTGCTGAAGGCCAATGAACTGGTGGCATCGGTCTGCCCGGTGTTGTTGGCATAGTCATAGGTATAGAACTTGCCGACTCCCAGCAGATAGATAATCTGCGTGTTCATCTGTTCTTCAGTGCTGGTGAGGCTGCGTACCAGTTCGCGGTCTTCCTCGCTCACGGTGGGCAGTTCAAGGCCGAATGTCAGGTTGGGAGACGTGAGGTTACCGCTCAGGTTCAGCAGACAGTTTACCCGCACGTTTCCACGTGAAGAAGAAGCGTCGGCTATCAGGTCGTTCAGTGAAGCGGAGTTCACCGTATAGACGGCCTGCACGTTCAGGTTGGCGGCTTTGGGGTCGCCGTTGAAGGATACCACACCTCCGGGCTGCAGGGTAAAGTCTTTTCGGATGACGTTCTGCATACTCATCTTGTAGATTCCTTCAGTAATGTTGTAGTTACCGAACATCTGGAAGTTGCCCTGATTGAAGAAGTTGATGCGCAGGTTGCCGGTTCCGTAGGCAGAAATATAGTCTCCGGCCGAAGGGTCCATGATGATTTTCATGTTGGCACGTTCGGCAGGTTCTATCTGCAGATTGATGTGGATAGCGGTAGGTGTATCATCGTCATCCTGCTTGTCGGGCTGGTTGAGCGGGTGGTACACTTCGGCCTTGACCGCAGCCTGTTTGCGGCGTGGAGTACGGTCTACGAAGGTGATGAAGCCGGAGTTGGTAGCCTCGGCTGCTGTTCCTAATACGTAGACAAACTCGGTCTGATTGTCGGCGCGAACTTCTCCGTCAACGTTCAGCTGTCCGTCGCCTCCCCGGAGAAATACGTTTCCGGTGGCATAGATATGACCGTAGAAGGGGAATTCCGGAGTTTCCTTTTCAGAGTGGAATACCAGCATGCGGTCGGTATTGAAGCGGAACTGGTAGCTCAGGTTCTTTAATTTGGTATGCCGTAGCTCTCCGTTGGCCAGTCCGGTATGCCCTTCAGTGTCCTGCAAGCGCACGTTCTGGAAACGGAACAAGCCGGAAGCGATGTGTACGGAATCGGCCGAAGCCAGGAAAGTAGCATTCAGAATGTTGACCTTCATCTGCATCTGTGCCTTGACTTTCCCTTCCAAATCAAGCTGGGAGAAGGGGCCGAACAGACGCACGTCGCCATGTACGCTTCCGTTGACATTGCTGAATATATTTTCTACAAAGGGTTGCAGGAAGGAGAGAGGGGTACCTCCGGCCTGGATATGGAGGTCGAGTCCCTTTATCTTGGGCGATACATAGCCGATGACCCGTGTGGTGCAGGCACTGTCGCGGCGGATGTCAGCATTGAGGCGAACGCCTCCCAACTCTTTGTCCCATGAGCCGAGGATGTCGGCGCGTCCTAGCAGGGCATGATTGAGGGAGAAATCTTTCACATCGAGACGGGCTTCCATCACCGGGTCCTCAAGCACGTGGCGTAGGTGGACTTTTCCGCTGATGCCTCCGTCGAAGCGTACGGCATGAAACTGAATCATGTCCATGATGTAGAGCAGGTTGATGTTCTTCAAGTCTACCAGACAGGAGTCAGCTTCTGTTTTTCCCAGTCGTCCGTTGATTTTCAAGTGCTGGTCGCGGTGCTCAAACAGGAAGTCGTGTATTTCGATGCTGTCTTTTGCAATGTCTACAGTAGCCGGATGGATGTTCCAGGTGGTGTCATTCAGAATGACCTGGCTGGGCTGGATGTCCACACGGGTGTGGAGTACCCTTTTCAGACTGTCCTGACGGAAAGAAGCGATGGCGTCAATCTTTCCGCTATAGGTGAGCTGTGTGTTGTTGCCCCAGTAAATGGTACTGTGCAGCTTGTCGTCTTTGGCCCTCGTGATGAGGGAGAAATTGAACATGGCTCCTTTTTTCATCAAGGTGCCGGCACGTAACTGGCACTGCAGTTCGTCGGAACGGCTTTCACACAACAGGGTGCCCGATTCGTAGTATTTCCCTTTATACGTGAATTGAGGAATCGAACCGTTGATGCGCATCTGTGAGAGGCTGTCGTTAAGTTGTCCTGAGAACGTGGCCGGCATCTGCAACTCGAACGGAATGTTCAAAACCTTTGAAAGAAATTCACTGTTTTCCATGCGAAACTGGAACCGGAACTGGTTGTTCAGCTCTGCGGGTTTCTTTCTTCCTTTTTTCGGCTTCTCCTCAGGGAACAGGGATGGAAGATGCTTCCGGATCACTTTCTCCATGCTCTTCAGCAGGGTGTGGTAGGCATATTGTCCTTGTATGGTTCCGGTCAGGAACGGGGAGTCAATGCGTATTTCCTTCTGCTTGGCCTCTGAGGCAAGCTGTGTCGCATCAATCTGCAGGCGGGGAAGGAAGTAGTTCCCTTCTTCGTCGGGCGTGCGAACTGAAAGACTGTCGAGGCTGATTTTTCCCTGGACATCGTCAATGGAATGTCCTGAAAAGTCTGCCGTCAGGTTCAATGATACGTCGGTATCTTCGTATTTTTTCGTCAGCTGAAGTTTATGGGGACGAAAATCACGTACTTTTACCCGCAGGTTGAAGTCGGGTACGGCCTGTTGGGTCACGAAATTCCCGTCTACGCTGATTTTACCATTTTCATCGTCGAGTGACAGATGGCCGTTGAAACCGCCCGGCTTGAAATTTCCGTTCAGTGCGATGTGCTGGTATTGGTAGTCATTGTACTCTAAAGAAGAGATTTCTCCTTTGATATGCGATTCTGGCTGATGGTTTCGGTATTGCAGCCCGTTCAGTTCCAGGTCAAAAGAGGTTTTACCCAGTTCTTTTTTCGCCAGCAGTTTGCCAAGCTCAAAATTATGGGTGGAAACTTTTCCGGAATAACTTTTTTGCTGGGTCAGGGTGTCGGTGTGCATGGTCAGATTGGCATTAATCTGTCCCGGTTGGCTTTGCAGGGTACCGTGTGCAGTGATACGGGAAGGGTATCCCGATACATCACCCTGAAATTTAAGAAAGCCCAGACGCTGCAGGATGTCGGGTACAGGTGCGGCAGTACCTTTCAAATTATGTATGAGCCAGGAAATGGCGGTTTCGTCGGCATCAGCCTGTGTGATTTGACCAAAAAAATAAGGCGGTTGTGAAGGATTACTGTGGTCGAGCATGCCTTCTGCATGTATTTCCAGTGCTTTGTGCGGGCTGGAGAGATAGAAATTGGTACATCGAGCCTGTTTCCCTCTTCCATGAAAGGCCAGGTCGATATGTACGGAGTCCTGAAAATGCTGGAGTGCAGGGACAAAGCAGGCGATGTCGGCCGGAGTGACCGAGGCATTCAGGCGACCCATGTAGGTGGTTTGCGTATCTGAAATAAAGTCGGGTGCGGTAAGTTCTCCTGCTACAGTAAATGTGTCGATGTTTACTGTCGTGGCCGGAAGGCTCAGGTTCAGGTCATGCAAATGGATACCTTTGGGGGTAGCTGTGGCCTTCAGCGCAAATTTCTTCAGTTGAAATCCGCTTTGCTCATTGAAACTCATACGGCGGATTTGTGCGTTGAGCGAATCGGTCTGCAAGGCCTTCAAGGAGATGGTTGCCGAAAGTTCGCTGATGCCGATGTGATGAGGATTGAACCGGCGGGGTGTATTGGATTCCGACAGCACATCGTAGTGGATTTGTCCGCGACGGATAAGTACGGAATTGATACGCAGGTCGATGGATTTTTCGCTCTTTGTCGTATCTTTTGAAGCAAAAGTGTCAATCAGGAACTGGCAATTCAGGGGAGCCTTGGGGTGGGCACGGTTCAGGCGGGCATCCAGTCCGAATAGCTGTACACTGCTGATACGGATTTTTCCACGGAAGAGAGAGGGAATGTCAATCTTGACGGAAAAGCGCGAAATGCCGAGCATGTCTTTCTTCTGCCGGTCTTTTATCTGCACGTTCTGGATGACGACGCGGTTCAGAAGCCCTAAGTCTACATTGCCAATGCTGACTTCGGCCTGGGTGAGACGGGTAAGTTCACGGGCAGCATACGTACTGATGCGGTGTTGGACAGCCGGAAGGTTCAGCAGAGCAATCAGACCGAAATAGAATACCAGTGTCGAAATGACCGTGATACGTATGGCTTGTTTTATGCGCGTGGCTTTACTCATTCTTTATTTATGCAAATTATAGACAAATGTACAAATAACCCTTGAAGAAAAGGGCCTTTGAGGGTGTTATTAGTAGTTTTTAAGTTTTGGACGATGGCCTTTTACGGTTGGTATAAATGAATTGGAAATCTATTTTTATTCATTTCCGTAGCATAAAATGTAAATATATATGGATTTTGTATGGAAAATTGGAAAAATATTCGGAAATTTGCAGCCGTTATTAATGTAGTAATGAAATTAGACTTAAACGGATAAAAATGACGCAAAAAATGAAGATTCCTTCTCCGCTGGTGTCTTTGCTGCCTGTAGCGGTATTGGTGGTATTACTTTTCTTTACGATTCGTCTGTCGGGGGCTGACGCGCTGGGCGGAGGTAGCCAGATTTGTTTGTTGCTGACTACGGCTTTGTGTGCGGCTTTGGGTATGAGCCGGTATGGGGTGAGCTGGAAGGATATTGAACATGCCATTATCAACAACATTGCGGGGGTGAGTTCGGCTTTGATTATCCTGTTGATTATCGGAGCACTTTCTGCAGCCTGGATGTTAGGGGGAGTGGTACCTACGCTGATTTACTATGGGGTACAGATTATTCATCCGAAATTTTTCCTCGTGTCGTGCTGTGTGATTTGTGCAGTGGTATCGGTCATGACAGGCAGTTCGTGGACCACCATTGCGACCATCGGTATTGCCTTGATGGGTATCGGTAAGGCACAGGGTTTTGATGAGGGATGGATTGCCGGAGCGATTATCTCGGGTGCATATTTCGGCGACAAGGTTTCTCCGCTTTCGGATACGACCATCCTGGCTTCCTCGGTGACAGATACGCCGCTGTTTACGCATATCCGTTACATGATGTACACCACGGTGCCTTCGGTGGTCATTTCACTGGTTATTTTTACAATAGCCGGATTTTCGCATGAGGCATCAGACAGTTCGCAGATTGCCGTGTTTACTACCGGACTGGCAGAACGTTTTCATATTACTTTCTGGGTGTTGCTGGTGCCGGTGGTGACAGGAATATTAATTGCCCGTAAGGTGTCTTCTATTATTACCTTATTCATATCCACTGCTTTGGCTGTGGTGTGCATGCTGGTTTTCCAGACAGATGTACTCCGTGAAGTGGCCGGTGACGGAGTGAGCGGAGGGGAAGCTTTATATAAAGGAGTTTTGTTAGCTTTATCAGGAAGTACGTCGTTGCAGACTTCTACTCCTGCATTGACCGAACTGATTGCCACCCGTGGCATGGGAGGTATGATGGATACGGTATGGCTGATTCTCTGTGCCATGTGCCTGGGTGGAGCTATGACGGCCTGTGGCATGTTGGGGAGCATTACGCGTATGTTTGTACGTTTTACGCATAAGCTGGCAAGTACGGTAGCGGCAACTGTAGCTTCCGGTTTGTTCCTGAATTTGGCTACTGCCGACCAGTATATTTCGATTATTCTGACCGGAAACATGTTCAAGGATATTTATAAGAAGAATGGATACGAATCGCGCTTGTTAAGCCGAACAACGGAAGATGCCGTCACGGTGACCAGTCCGCTGATTCCCTGGAACACATGCGGAATGACGCAGGCCACGATACTGAATGTGCCTACACTGGTGTATTTACCGTATAGTTTCTTTAACTTGCTGAGTCCGTTGATGAGTATCTTTGTGGCGTGCATCGGCTTTAAGATTGTACGCTCGGTAAAAAAGGATTAAGACACAATTTTCATTAAAACCATAATAGAATGAACCAGAAACACGTAACATTGGCTGCTTGTCTGTTGGCTTTCGGACTGACGGTACAGGCTCAGGATGGAGGCATCTCTCCGGATATGTTGAAAAAAATTCAGAGTAGTTATCAGAATACGGCTGCCGACAAGGCATTGAGGAATGCCATGGGAGGTACCAGCATCAAGGAACTGGCATTGAACCAGGAAAATCAGAAGGCGCTGAATACGAATTTCTCCATTAAGGTGGAATCAAAAGGCATCACCGACCAGCAGTCGTCTGGCCGTTGCTGGCTGTTTACGGGACTGAACGTGATGCGTGCCAAGGCCATTGCACGCTATGACTTGCCGGGACTGGAGTTCTCGCAGGTATATTCTTTCTTCTGGGACCAGCTGGAAAAATCCAATCTGTTCTTGCAGGGAGTTATTGAAACGGCTGGTAAACCGATGAACGACCAGACAGTGGAATGGTTGTTCAAGCATCCACTGAGCGACGGAGGTACCTTTACGGGAGTAGCCGACATCGTGTCGAAATACGGTCTCGTGCCTAAAGAAGCTATGCCGGAAACATACAGCAGTGAACACACCTCGTACATGTCTTCTTTGATTGGCTTGAAGCTGAAGGAATTCGGACTGGAACTGAGAGAAATGGCTGCTAAAGGAGAGAAGGCTGTAACGATTGAAGGCCGTAAGGAAGAGATGCTGAGCACGGTGTATCGTATGCTGGTGCTGACTTTGGGAGTGCCACCGACTGAGTTCGACTATGTACGTAAGGACAGCAAGGGGAATGTGGTGGCTACAGAGCATCACACACCGATGTCGTTCCTGGAAAAATACGGTGATACGAACCTGCTGACTAATTATGTGATGGTGATGAACGATCCTTCACGTGAATATTACAAGTGTTACGAAATTGCATACGACCGTCACCGTTACGATGGAAAGAACTGGACGTATGTGAATCTGCCAGTAGAGGAAATCAAGGAAATGGCTATTGCGTCATTGAAGGACAGCACACGGATGTATTTCTCAAGCGATGTGACACAGCTGGACAGCAAGCGTGGGCTGCTGGATGTAAACAATTATGATTTCGGTTCGTTGATGGGTACGACTTTCGGAATGGATAAGAAAGAACGTATTCAGACGTTTGCCAGCATGTCGGCACATGCCATGACACTGATGGCGGTAGATTTGGATGCGAACGGAAAGCCGAAAAAATGGATGGTGGAAAATAGCTGGGGAGCTGCATCAGGCTATCAGGGACACCTGATTATGACGGATGAATGGTTCAATGAGTATATGTTCCGTCTGGTACTGGAAACGAAATATGTGCCGAAGAAGGTGCTAGACATCTTCAAGCAGAAGCCGATACAGCTTCCGGCATGGGATCCGATGTTTGCGGAAGAAAAATGATGACCGGGCAGAAATAACATGGCTCAGGACTTGCTTTATCGGTAGAAATATCTTTTCTTTGTGAAAAGAAGGAACTGATTATACGGGGCGTGGAGGTTTTGGTATCTTCACGCCCTTTTGACCTTAAATAAGTATGCTATGGATAAAATGCAGCCAATATCTCAGGCTTTGTACAGCTTGTTGTTCTTAGGGTGTATGGGAGCCGGATTCCCGCTTTATGTACAAGGACAGAATGTGGATGAATTGCCTCCCGATTCAATTTATAACATCGGGTATGCCCGTGGTAGTCTGAAGAATATTTCCGGTTCGGTGGAACAGATTACGGAAAAGCAGATGAACCGTGAGCTCATAACCAATCCGCTGGAAGCCATTCAGGGACGTGTGCCGGGACTTACCATCTTGAAGAGTAACAATGGAATGGCGGCGCTGGAGTCGGTCCGCTTGCGTGGTACGACTTCCTTGACTAGTGGAAATGACCCGCTGATTATCGTGGACGGGGTATTGGGTGATTTGACGATGCTGACTTCGGTATATCCCACCGATATAGAGTCTTTTACGATTTTGAAGGATGCGTCGGAAACGGCCCAGTACGGTTCACGTGGAGCATCGGGAGTCATTAATATTGTCACCAAGAAAGGCCGGGCAGGGAAGACGCGCGTGAACTACAACGGTAGTTTTGGTGTGTCACACGCTTATCGCCGGTTGGATATGCTTTCGGGAGCAGAGTATCGCAAGCTGGCGGCTGAGCGAGGATGGAATATCCTGGATAAGGGATATGATACGGATTTCCAGAAAGCCATTGAACAGACGGGCTTGCAGCAGAATCATAACATTGCGTTTTATGGGGGTGGTGCGGCTTCCAATTACAGGGTGTCGTTAGGCTTTCAGAATCGTGAGGGAGTGATTCAGAATGAGGGCATGAAACTGTTTACGGCCAATATGAATATGTCGCAGAAGATGCTTGACGGACTGATTGACTGTGAATTGGGGTTATTCGGTTCAATGAAGCGCGACCGTACGCTGTTTGATTTACAGAAGACTTTTTATTCGGCAGCCGCTTTTAATCCTACTTTTCCTGATTTTCCGGATCCGGAAACCGGGAGCTGGGACCAGATTACGACGGCCAGTCAGATTACAAATCCATTGGCCTGGATGGACGTGGACAACCGCGAGGAGACTTCTTATTTCAGTTCGCACGCCCGCCTGACTTTTCATTTGCTGAAGGATTTGAAGATGGTGCTATTTGGTTCTTATACCTATAGCACAACAGAAAACGCCCAGTTCTTGCCTACGACGGTATGGGCCAACGGGCAGGCTTACCGGGGAAACCGGAAGTCGGAGGCCTTATTAGGAAATCTGATGCTGACGTATCAGAAGCAGTTGGGGGCTCACTTCCTGGATGTGCTGGCTTTAGGGGAGGTGGAAAAGAATCGTTTTCACGGCTTTTACACGACCACGACTAATTTTTCTTCCAATGAGTTGGGGTATCACAGTCTGCAGGGCGGGGCATTGCGTCCTTGGGAAGGTACCGGCTCTTATTATGAAGAGCCGCATCTGGTGTCGTTCCTGGGGCGTGTGAATTATACGTATGACGACCGTTACGTGCTGACGGTGAACTTGCGTACGGATGCATCTTCCAAATTTGGAAGGAATCATAAATGGGGTGTATTTCCTTCTGTTTCTGCTGCCTGGAATATAACCCGTGAGAAGTTTATGAGACATTTTCACCTGATTGATAACCTGAAGCTGCGATTGGGATATGGATTGGCAGGAAATCAGGGAGGGATTGATTCGTATACCACTATGGCGCTGGTACGTCCGAACGGGGTAACTCCGGTGGGAAATTCACCTTTGGTGACGTATGAGAGCTTGAAAAATGTCAATCCGGATTTGAAATGGGAAGTCAAGTCGACCTTCAATGCAGGGGTGGACATGGGATTCTACGGAAACCGCTTGTTGCTGTCGGTGAATTATTATCTCTCCAAAACAAGGGATATGCTGTATATGTATGATGTCAGTGTTCCTCCGTTTGCTTATAACAAACTCTTGGCTAATCTGGGCTCCATGCGGAACAGTGGGACGGAACTTTCCATTGGTATCACTCCCTTACGGACCAAGGATATGGAGCTGAATATCAACGCAAACGTAACTTTCCAACGGAATAAATTGCTGTCGCTGAGCGGTATGTATGAAGGAGAATATATCAGTGCGGCGCAATATACGGCTTTGGCCGGACTGAACGGTGCGGGACTGCATGGCGGATACAATAATATCGTGTATCAGATCGTAGGACAGCCGTTGGGTGTTTTCTATCTGCCGCATTGTGAAGGGCTGGTTTCGGACGGGAACGGAGGATATACCTATCAGATTGCTGATTTGAATGGAGGAGGTGTGAATCTGGAAGATGGGGAAGACCGTTACGTGGCCGGACAGGCTACTCCTAAGACTTTGTTAGGTTCCAACATCAGTTTCCGCTACAAACGTTTTGATGTATCGTTGCAGATAAACGGAGCATTCGGGCATAAGATTTACAATGGTACGGCACTGAGTTACATGAATATGAACAGCTTGCCGGACTACAATGTGTTGGCAGAGGCTCCGGCACGGAATATACATGACCTGACGGCAACGGATTACTGGCTGGAAAGCGGCAATTATGTGAACTTTGATTACCTGACTGTGGGTTGGAATGTGCCTATCAAAAAACAGCGTTTCTTGCACGGGGCACGCCTGGCACTGACCATTAATAACCTGGGTACAATCTCCGGTTATTCAGGGCTGACTCCGCTGATTAATTCTACCTTGGTGGACAATACTTTCGGAGTGGATGACAAGCGTACATACCCTCTTTCAAGAACTTATATGATTAGTTTAGGTCTTAACTTTTAATCAGCTTATTATGAAAAGAATATACTCAATACTATTTGCGTCGTTTTCTCTTCTTTCATGGGCTTCTTGCAGCAGTTATCTGGAAGAAAATCCGAAGGACCGTCTGGATGAAGAAGCGGCATATTCTACCTTGTCGGACGTGCAGAAAAATGGGGTGCTTTCACTGTATAATTACGTGGGCGGATATGTCGATAGTCAGGGTCTTCAAGGGACAGGTCGAGGTATCTATGATTTGAATACATTTACTACCGATGAGACTATCATGCCCACACGTGGAGGGGACTGGTATGACGGTGGGTTCTGGCAGGGATTATATCTGCATCGCTGGGGAGTGAACAATGAGGCGGTTTATGCCACTTGGGAATACCTGTATCGTACGGTGATTTTGTGTAATGGCTCTTTGGAAAGAATACAGGATTTTGCTGAAAAACATCCCGAAGAAAATGTAGCAGATTGTGTGGCTGAAGTCCGGGCATTGAGAGCCATGTTTTATTATTATATCATGGATTTGTTCGGGAGTGTTCCACTGATTGAAAAGAGTGATCCGGCAGTTGAAGATATTGTTCAGAAAAAGCGCTCTAAAGTGTTTAATTTCATTGTAAAAGAGCTTACAGAATCTTCCTCTCTTTTGAGTGAAGAACGGAGCAATCAGCCGGGCGTGTATTACGGGCGAATGACACAGCCTGTGGTGTGGTTTTTGCTCGCTAAGTTAGCCTTGAATGCGGAAGTTTATACCGATGATGATTGGACAGACGGAAGCCGTCCGGACGGGAAATCTATCTTTTTCGAAGTGGAGGGACAACGTCTGAATGCCTGGCAAACGGTGAACTATTATTGTGAGAAGATTACAGCAGCAGGATATACCCTGGAAAAGGATTATACAGCCAACTTTGCCGTGTTCAATGAGTCCTCAGAGGAGAATATATTTGTCATCCCCATGAGCAAGACCTTATACACCAACCAGTTTATCTGTCTGTTCCGTTCGCGGCATTACAACCATGCCAAGGCGTATGGGCTGAGTGGAGAAAATGGCTCATCAGCGACAAAAGAGGTACTGGAAACCTTCGGTTACGATACGCCACAGGTGGATGCCCGTTTTGATTACTGTTATTTTGCCGGTCCGGTAAAAGATTTGGAGGGAAATCAGATCTTGCTGGATGACGGGGTTACTCCATTGGTATATGAGCCTTGGAACGTAGCCTTGGATGTGTCAGGAAAGCCGTACGAGAAAACAGCCGGAGCCCGAATGAAAAAATACGAAGTCGATAAGACGGGGCTTAAGGATGGAAAATTGCTAGACAATGACATCGTGTTGTTCCGCTATGCCGACGTGTTGCTCATGCAAAGTGAGGCCAAGGTGCGGAATGGGGAAAATGGCGATGCAGAACTGAATTTAGTGAGAAGTAGGGTAGGTATGGCTCCTAGAACTGCTACATTGGAAAATTTGCTGGATGAGCGAATGATGGAACTGGCCTGGGAGGGCTGGAGGCGGCAGGATATGATTCGTTTCGGGGTTTTTACCCGTTCATACAGTTGTCGTCCGCAGCTTCCTGGGGAGGAAAACGGCTATACTACCGTCTTCCCGATTCCGGAAAAAGTGATTGACATGAATCCTCAGCTGCACCAGCACAAAGGATATTAAGTTAGATTTTGCTCTCTCTATATGGCAGAATAGCCTCTTTTGTCATCGTTATTTAATATTTGCCTTTCGATATAAAGAAATATTTCTCTAATTCGATGGGCAAATATTCTTTTTTCACCTCTTTTTTATTTAATTTTGCACGCAAAATACAAAACCATTTTTTATAACCTAATATGGCAAATTTAATTAAGTTGCGTAAAGGCTTGGACATAAACCTGAAAGGTAAGGCGGCTGCGGAAGTGGTGGCTGTGAAAGAGCCGGGATTCTATACTCTGTGTCCCGATGATTTTACAGGCGTGACTCCGAAAGTGGTCGTTAAGGAACAGGAATATGTGATGGCCGGAGGACCCTTGTTTGTAGACAAGAATCATCCAGAAGTGAAATTTGTTTCGCCGGTAAGCGGCGTAGTGACAAGCGTGGAACGTGGGGCAAGACGTAAGGTGATGAGCATCACCGTACAGGCTGCTACGGAACAGGACTTTGAAGAATTCGGTAAGAAGAGCGTAGCTGCACTTGATGGTGCTGCTGTAAAAGAAATGCTGCTGAATGCCGGTTTGTTCGCGTTTATCCGTCAGCGTCCGTATGACGTAGTGGCTGATCCGACTGTAGCACCTCGTGCTATCTTCGTTTCTGCATTCGACACAAACCCGCTGGCTCCAGAATTCGAACTGGCGCTCTCTGGCGAAGAAGCAAACTTCCAGACTGGATTGGATGCGTTGGCTAAGATAGCCAAGACATACCTGAGTATCAGTGTAAATCAGAAATCACCGGCTTTGACGCAGGCGAAGAACGTGGAAGTAACTGTATTTGACGGACCGCATCCTGCTGGTAACGTTGGTGTACAGATTAACCACATCGCTCCTGTAAACAAGGGTGAAACAGTTTGGACTATCGATCCGCAGGCTGTTGTCTTCATTGGCCGTCTGTTCAATACGGGTCATGTAGACTTTACCCGCACGGTAGCAGTGACAGGTTCTGAAGTACTTAAACCTGCATACGTGAAATTGAAAGTAGGTGCACAGCTGACAGGTGTATTCGAAAACAACGTAACAAAAGACAAGGCTTTGCGCTACATCAGCGGTAACGTGCTGACCGGTAAGCAGATTTCTGCCAACGGTTATCTTGGAGCTTTCCACAGCCAGTTGACCGTAATTCCGGAAGGAAGCGACGTTCACGAAATGCTGGGTTGGATCATGCCGCGTTTCAATGATTTCAGTACCAGCCGTTCTTATTTCAGCTGGATGATGGGTAAGAAGAAAGAATATGTGTTGGATGCACGTGTGAAGGGTGGTGAACGCCACATGATCATGTCGAATGAATACGACCATGTTCTTCCGATGGACATTCTGCCGGAATACCTGATTAAGGCAATCATCGCGGGCGATATTGACCGTATGGAAGCACTGGGTATTTACGAGGTAGCTCCAGAAGACTTTGCCTTGTGTGAATTTGTCTGCTCTTCAAAGATGGAATTGCAGCGTATTGTTCGTGACGGACTCGACATGCTCCGCCGTGAAATGTGTTAATGCTAACTAAAACGATTATTAATAAATGAACGCGTTAAGAAATTATCTCGATAAGATAAAGCCTAACTTTGAAGAGGGAGGCAAATTTCATGCTTTTCGTTCTGTGTTCGACGGGTTTGAAACATTCCTGTTTGTTCCGAACACTACTTCGAAGACAGGTACGCACATCCACGATGCGATAGACAGCAAACGTATCATGTCGTTCGTGGTGATTGCGCTGATACCGGCCTTGCTGTTCGGTATGTATAATGTGGGTTACCAGCATTTCCATGCTGCAAATGTAGAAGGCAGTTTCATTGAAATGTTCGGTTATGGTTTCCTGGCTGTACTGCCGAAAATCATTGTATCATATGTAGTGGGTCTGGGTATCGAATTTGTGGTAGCTCAGTGGAAGAAGGAAGAAATTCAGGAAGGTTTCTTGGTTTCAGGTATGCTGATTCCAATGATTGTGCCGGTTGACTGTCCGTTGTGGATGCTGGCTGTAGCTACTGCTTTCTCTGTAATTTTTGCAAAGGAAGTATTCGGTGGTACAGGTATGAACATCTTTAACCCTGCATTGATTACTCGTGCATTCTTGTTCTTTGCTTATCCGACCAAAATGTCTGGTGATACTGTATGGGTATCTAGCGACAGCATCTTTGGCTTGGGAAGCAATGTAGACGGTCTGACTGCTGCTACAGCACTGGGACAGGCTTCTACTGCAACTGATGCGATGGCATATCCTGCTTTCTCTTGGGATATGGTAACTGGTCTGATTCCGGGTTCTATCGGTGAAACCAGCGTAATCGCTATTGCTATCGGTGCGGTTATCCTGTTGTGGTCAGGTGTGGCAAGCTGGAAGACAATGTTGTCAGTATTTGTAGGTGGTGCGGTAATGGGATGGATTTTCAATACCATCGGTCCGGACACTGCAATGGCTAAGATGCCTTGGTACGAACACTTGTGCTTGGGTGGTTTCTGCTTCGGTGCCGTGTTTATGGCTACAGACCCTGTAACTTCTTCACGTACTGAAAACGGCAAATTTGTATATGGTTTCCTGATTGGTGCCATGGCAATCATTATCCGTGTATTGAACCCGGGTTATCCTGAAGGTATGATGTTGGCTATCCTGCTGATGAACATCTTCGCTCCGCTGATTGACTATGTAGTAGTTCAGAATAACATTTCTCGCCGTGCAAAACGTGCTATGTCTAACAAATAAAAACCGAAAATACAATGAATACTAATAGTAACTCTTATACTATCATTTATGCTTCGGTAATGGTTGTTATCGTAGCATTCTTGCTGGCTTTCGTGAACTCTTCTTTGCGCGACTTGCAGGGAAAGAACGTAGAGCTGGATACAAAGAAGCAGATTCTTTCTTCACTGGGCATCAAGGGTGTGCAGGATGCAGAGGCTGAATTTGCTAAAGTGGTGAAATCGGATATGGTGGTAGCTGAAGACGGCACACTGACTCCGTATGAAGGTGCTTTCGTGACTTCTTACGAAAAAGATTTCAAGGAAAACGGTCGTGCTCACATCTTCGTATGTGAAATCGAAGGACAGACTAAATATGTAATCCCGGTATACGGTGCCGGTCTTTGGGGTGCTATCTGGGGATATGTTGCCTTGAACGAAGACAAGAATACAGTATACGGAACTTACTTCTCTCATGCGTCTGAAACTCCGGGTTTGGGAGCCGAAATCGCATCAGAACATTTCCAGAGTGAATTTAAGGACAAGCATGTAATGGACGGTGAAGCCGTTGCACTGGGAGTTGTAAAGAACGGAAAAGTTGAAAATCCGGAATTCCAGGTAGACGGTATCTCTGGTGGTACAATCACTTCAGTTGGTGTAGATGCCATGTTGAAAGGATGTATGACACATTACGCTAAATTTTTAACATCTAAAGAATAAGGAGGAGAACGAAAATGGGAAGTTTATTTTCAGCTAAAAACAGAGAAGTATTTTCTACTCCTATAGGCATGAACAACCCGGTAACCGTACAGGTGTTGGGTATCTGTTCTGCACTGGCTGTAACCTCCAAACTGGAGCCGGCCATCGTGATGGGTCTTTCTGTAACCATTATTACTGCTTTTTCTAACGTAGTGATTTCTTTGTTGCGTAAGACAGTGCCTAACCGTATTCGTATCATCGTACAGCTGGTAGTCGTAGCTGCTTTGGTAACTATCGTAAGTGAGTTGCTGAAAGCTTTTGCTTACGACGTGAGCGTACAGTTGTCTGTATACGTAGGTTTGATCATTACCAACTGTATCCTGATGGGACGTCTGGAAGCATTTGCTATGTCAAACGGTCCGTGGGAATCATGCCTTGACGGTATTGGTAACGGTCTGGGTTATGCCAAGATTCTGGTAATCGTTGCATTCTTCCGTGAATTGCTGGGTTCAGGAACACTGTTGGGTTTCAACATCCTGAACTATGAGGCTGTAAAGAATGCCGGTTATGTAAACAACGGTTTGATGTTGATGCCGCCGATGGCTTTGATCATCGTAGCTTGCCTGATTTGGTATCAGCGTGCAAAACACAAAGAGTTGCAAGAAAAAGAATAATTATTAACCAACAACGGAAATTAAAAATCCAGAATTATGGAACATTTTTTTAGTTTATTGGTCCGCTCAATCTTTGTGGACAATATGATATTTGCGTTCTTCCTGGGTATGTGTTCATACCTGGCGGTATCGAAGAACGTGAAGACTGCCCTCGGTCTGGGTATCGCCGTAACTTTCGTGCTGGTGGTTACCTTGCCGGTGAACTACCTTCTCCAGACGAAGGTGCTGGCTGCCGACGGCATTCTGGGAATTGACTTGAGCTTCCTTAGCTTCATTCTTTTCATTGCCGTAATTGCGGCTATCGTTCAGCTGGTAGAAATGATTGTAGAACGCTTCAGTCCTTCACTGTATGCGTCACTGGGTATCTTCCTGCCGTTGATTGCTGTAAACTGTGCCATCATGGGTGCTTCTCTGTTCATGCAGCAGCGTATCACTCTGAGCCCATCTGATGCTAAATACATCGGCGATATCTGGGATTCTATCTCTTACGCACTGGGTTCAGGTATCGGCTGGTTGCTGGCTATCGTAGGTCTGGCTGCTATCCGTGAAAAAATGGCTTACTCTGACGTACCTGCTCCGCTGAAAGGCTTGGGCATCACATTCATCACTGTAGGTCTGATGGCAATGGCATTTATGTGTTTCTCTGGTTTGAACATCTAATAGGAAAGGAATAAGACAATGGATATGAATTTTATTTTAGCAAGCATTGGAGTATTCCTCGTGACTATTCTGGTGCTGGTAGTCATCCTGCTGGTTGCAAAGAATTTCCTCGTTGCTTCCGGTAATGTGAAACTGACTATCAACGGCGATAAGGATATGGAAGTAGAGTCTGGCTCTACATTGCTGAACACATTGGCCGTAAACGGAGTGTTCTTGCCTTCAGCTTGTGGTGGTAAGGGTTCTTGCGGACAGTGTAAGTGTCAGGTGGTAGAAGGTGGCGGTGAAATCCTGCCTTCTGAAGTGAGCCACTTCAGCCGCAAACAGCAGAAAGACCACTGGCGTCTGGGCTGTCAGGTGAAAGTGAAAGGAGATATGGGCATCAAGGTGCCTGAATCTGTAATGGGCGTAAAGGAATACGAATGTACGGTTATCTCCAACAAGAACGTGGCTACCTTTATCAAGGAGTTCAAGGTGCAGTTGCCCAAGGGTGCGCACATGGACTTTATTCCGGGTTCATACGCACAGATTAAGATTCCTAAATTTGAAATGGATTACAACAAGGACATCGACAAGGACCTTATCGGTGCCGAATACTTGCCTGCATGGGAAAAATTCGGTTTGTTCGGCCTGAAATGTAAGAACGAAGAAGAAACCATCCGTGCTTACTCTATGGCTAACTATCCGGCAGAAGGTGACGTGTTCATGTTGACAGTTCGTATCGCTACTCCTCCGTTCAAGCCAGACCGCAGCGGATTCATGGATGTAAATCCGGGTATCGCTTCTTCTTATATCTTTACCCTGAAACCGGGTGATAAGGTATTGATGAGTGGTCCTTACGGAGACTTCCACCCGATTTTCGATTCTAAGAAGGAAATGATCTGGGTAGGTGGTGGTGCCGGTATGGCTCCGCTTCGTGCACAGATTATGCACATGACCCGTACATTGCACACCACAGACCGTGAGTTGCATTACTTCTACGGTGCGCGTGCCTTGAACGAAGTGTTCTATCTGGACGACTTCCTGAAACTGGAAAAAGACTTCCCGAACTTCCACTTCCATCTGGCTCTGGACCGTCCGGACCCTGCAGCCGATGCAGCTGGCGTGAAGTATACAGCAGGATTCGTTCATCAGGTAATGTTGAACACTTACTTGAAAGATCACGAAGCTCCGGAAGACATCGAATACTACATGTGTGGTCCTGGTCCGATGTCGAAGGCAGTTGTCGCTATGCTGGATAGCCTCGGCGTAGAAGAATCTTCTATCATGTATGATAACTTCGGTGGATAATCCGCAGAATTTATGACATAATGAAGCAAAAGGCTTTCAGGAAATATCCTGAAAGCCTTTTTTTATGCGGATACGGTTCAAAGGGTAATCAATAGAAAGTGAAATGAAGCTTTATATTACAAAAATGTGAATAAATTGTTCATTTTGCTATACCTTTCTTGATATACGTCAATAAATGATAGGGGTAGAGCAACTTTCTTTGTAGTTTATTTTTATGTTGTCCAACATATCTTTATCTTTGTAGCGGTAAAAGGAAAAAAAGCTCGAGCTAAGCTAGATTTTAAATTATTTAGGTAACAAAGTTTTTAGGTAAAAGATTTTAAAGGTATGAAAAGATTAGGATTAACATTAGCAGCCGCATTGGTATTTTCAGTTTCTATGTTTGCAGAAGGTGTACAGGATAACAATGCACAGAAATGGAATGGTTCAATCAACAAGTCAAAGCTGACTAAATATTTGAATCTTTCATCTAACCAGCATGAAAAAGTTGCTGACATCTGCGACTACTTTGAACAGGAAATGACTCGTGCAAATTCTTCAAAGACAGAAAACAAAGAAAAAGTTCGTAAGGCTGTTTACGGTAACTTGAAATTGATGAAGCAGACGTTGGACGAAAAACAGTATTCTAACTATGTTCGTCTGATGGCCATGACACTGCGCAACAAAGGCATCGACTTGAACGAAGCAAAATAAGAGAGATTGATAAATAAGAAGAGCCCCGGAGACTTGCATAAGGTTTTCCGGGGCTTTTTGCATATCAATCAGTTGTCCTGAGAGAGTGATGAGGATATAGCCCGTAAATGTGGATTGTGTGTGATTCATCATGAATGAGAGAATGAAATAAAAAACGCAAGGACGTTTTAATTAGAACGCTTAGGCATTTGCATTGAAACGCACTTGTGTTTTACTTTAAACGTACTTGCGTTTGGATGGAAACGTACTTGCGTTTTATAGCAGACGCAGGCATGTTTTCCGGAGATAGAACTTATTCTTCGTGATAGTCGTTCAAGCGATTGTCCCATAAATATTTACGCGTTTCGCTGACAACCACTCCCGACAGCAGAACCAATGAAATGAGATTAGGAATAGCCATGAGGGCATTAACCAAGTCGGCAAAGTTCCACACAAGAGCGAGGTTGATGACGGAACCCTCGTAAATCATCAGAATCCACATCAGACGATAGGCAAACATGATTTTCTTTCCACCCAGGTATTCTACTGCTTTCTGTGAGTAATAGGTCCATCCTAAAATGGTGCTGAAGGCAAAAGTGACGATACCAAACGAAAGGATGGGAGTACCGATATAGGGGATTTTGGCAAAAGCCATCTTGGTGAGTGCCGCGTCGCTGGTATAATCAATGTCCGGATAGGCCAGGATACTGCTTACCAGTACGAGACCTGTCAGCGCACATATCACGACCGTATCCCAGAAAGTTCCGGTAGAGGAGACCAGTGCCTGACGTACGGGGTTGCGTGTCTGTGCTGCGGCGGCTACAATCGGTGCGGAACCCAGTCCTGATTCGTTGGAGAATAGTCCGCGGGCAATACCGTAGCGGGCAGCCATCATGACCGTGGTTCCTATGAATCCGCTGCCTGCCGCCCGTGCCGAAAAGGCAGATTCAAAAATCAGCCGGAAAGATTCTCCTAAATAGGCATGGTTGACGATCAGAATATAAATACATCCCCCTACATAGAGTAAGGCCATAATGGGTACGAGGCCCATACAGACTCTGGCGATGCTCTTTACTCCGCCGATGACTACCAAAGCCGTGAGAATACTCATCAGGATACCTGTCAGGTGAGGAGATACTCCGTACGATTCATTCAGCAGCAGGGAAATTGAGTTGGCCTGTACCGTGTTGCCGATGCCGAAAGCAGCCAGTGCGGTAAAGATACAGAACAGAACTCCGAGCCATTTCAATCCTAAGCCGCGTTCCAGCGCATACATCGGTCCGCCAATCATCTCGCCCGACGAATTCTTTATGCGGTATTTTACGGCCAGAAGTCCTTCAGCGTATTTGGTCGACATGCCCAGTACACCTGTCAGCCAGCACCAGAACACGGCACCCGGTCCGCCCAATGCGACGGCGGTCGCTACTCCGATAATGTTTCCGGTCCCGATGGTAGCTGCCAGTGAAGTGGCCAGTGCTCCGAACTGGCTGACATCGCCTCCTGCATCTTTATCCTTGCTTACAGAGAGTCGTAAGGCCTTGAGGATATGTAACTGCGGAAAACGCAACCGGATGGTGAGATAAAGATGGGTGCCCAGGAGCATGATAATCATGGGCCATCCCCACATAAACGAACTGATTTCTTGCACAATTTTTGTAAGCTGTTCCATTTTCTGTTTGTTTTGATTTTGTCGCAAAAGTATAAATAATAAATTAAAAAGGATATATTATTTGAAAAAATGATGTCATAATATAATTTTTATATCAAATTATCTCTCATTTTGAAAGTGCTTTTGTACATGGGAATTCAGTTGTTTTGTTGTGCGTATTTCCTTTCCTACAAAACTCTGCGGATTTTCCTTGCGGCATTATCGGGTTTTATGTACTTTCGAATGAATAATTTACATAAAGAAGATATGAATTTCAAGAAAATAGTAGCCGTAGACGAGACGTTGCTGAATGAAGCGGCGCTCGAACAATTGAAAACAATAGGGGAAGAAGTGGTTGTATATCATGATTTTCCCACTGAAGAAGAGGAAGTAATTCGCCGTATTGGCAATGCCGATTGTCTGCTGGTATCTTTCCGTACGCCTATCCGTCGGTCTGTGCTGGATGCTTGCCCGAACATCCGTTATATAGGTATGTGCTGTACGCTCTATAACCCGGAAAGTTCGAATGTAGATGTGATAGAGGCTCGCAAAAGGGGAATTACGGTGTTAGGAGTGAAAGATTATGGCGATGAAGGTGTGGTGGAATACGTAGTCAGTGAACTGGTGCGTCTGCTTCATGGCTTTGGTAATGTACGCTGGCTGGAAGAAAGTACGGAACTGACAGGACGTAAGGTGGGAATCATCGGTCTGGGGAAGACCGGAGGAATGGTTGCCGAAGCCATGCGGTTTTTCGGTGCCGAGGTGCTGTACTACAGCCGTACCCGTAAACCGGAAGCCGAAGCAAAGGGCATTTCCTACCGCCCGCTGGCCGATTTGCTGACGGAAGCGGAAATCATCTGTACCTGCCTGCCGCGCAACAATTACCTGCTGGGTGAGCCGGAGTTTGCCTTGATGGGCGACCGTAAGATACTGGTAAATACGTCTGTAGGACCTACTTTTGAGGTAGATGCCCTGAAGAAATGGCTGAGAACATGCAAGCACAGCTATTACCTGTGTGATGCGACTGGCATGGGTGTGGCTCGCGATGCTCTGAAGGATATTCCGAATGTGTTGTACACGCCTTATATATCCGGAAAATCCGTTCAAAGCGTAGAGCGTTTGTCGCAGAAAGCCCTGGCCAATATCAGGACTTTTCTTTCAGAAGTTCCTCAAGTTTAAGCAACTCGTCGCGGTATTGTGCTGCTTCGATAAAGTCCAGTTTCTTGGCTGCTTCCTGCATCAGCTTGCGGGTCTGTTCGATGCTCTTCTGCAACTGGCCCTTTGTCATATACTGTACCACAGGGTCGGCGGCTGCATGAAGCTGGGCTTCAGTTTCGGTATAAGCCCGTGGTTCTTTGGGTTTGCTGCTGTTTTCCTGAGACGACTGTTTTTCGATGTCGAGCAGGGCATTGGCGCGTGAACGGGTAATTTGTTTCGGCGTGATGCCGTGTGCTTCGTTGTAAGCCAGCTGCTTCTCCCGTCGGCGGTTGGTCTCGTCGATGGTCTGTCGCATACTGTCCGTAATGCGGTCGGCATACATGATGACCTTTCCGTTCACGTTGCGGGCAGCACGTCCGGCCGTCTGGGTGAGCGAGCGGTGCGAACGCAGGAAACCTTCCTTGTCTGCATCCAGAATCGCTACGAGCGACACCTCTGGCAAGTCCAGTCCCTCACGCAGCAGGTTGACACCCACCAGCACGTCGTAGATGCCCTCTCGCAGTTCGTCCATGATTTTGATACGTTCCAGTGTCTCCACGTCACTATGGATATAAGCGCAGCGGATACCGTTGTTGAGCAGGTATTCCGTCAGTTCTTCTGCCATGCGTTTGGTCAGGGTGGTGACAAGTACGCGCTCTTCCTTTTCGATGCGTTGCTGAATCTCTTCCATCAGGTCGTCTATCTGGTTCAGGCTGGGACGCACCTCAATTACCGGGTCCAGCAGTCCCGTAGGACGAATCACCTGTTCTACTACGATACCTTCACTCTGTTGCAGTTCGTATTCTGCCGGAGTGGCACTCACGAAAATCACCTGCTTGGCCATCTGCTGGAACTCTTCGAATGTAAGCGGACGGTTGTCCATGGCGGCCGGCAGACGGAATCCGTATTCCACCAGGTTTGTCTTGCGGGCACGGTCGCCGCCGTACATGGCCCTGATTTGCGGCACGCTGACATGGCTTTCGTCGATGACAATCAGAAAATCTTCGGGAAAGAAATCAAGCAGGCAGTAGGGACGGGTGCCCGGTTCGCGTCCGTCGAAGTAACGTGAATAGTTTTCAATCCCTGAACAATGTCCCAGTTCGCGCAGCATTTCCATATCGTAGGTCACACGCTCGTACAGACGCTTTGCTTCGTAGGGCTTACCGATTTCTTCAAAGTAGGCTACCTGCTTGGTCAGATCGTCTTCAATCTGATGAATGGCGCGGAGCGTACTATCCTTGGTCGTCATGAACAGGTTGGCCGGATAAATCTTGTATTCTTCGAACGTACTGATACGGTGTCCTGAAACCGGGTCTATCTCTTCAATACCGTCAATCTCGTCGTCCCAGAACATTACCCGCAGTACACTGTCGGTATAAGCCAGGAAAATGTCCACCGTATCACCTTTTACACGGAAGTTGCCACGGTTCAGCTCGATGTCGTTCCGTACGTACAGACTGTCCACCAGCCGGCGGAGGAACACGTTGCGGTCCAGTAACTTTCCTTTTTTGATTTCAATCACGTTGTTATAGAAATCTGCCGGATTTCCCATACCGTAGATACACGATACGGACGACACTACAATGACGTCCTTCCGTCCGGAAAGGAGGGAAGAGGTCGCAGCCAGACGAAGCTTGTCGATTTCCTCGTTGATGGCCAGGTCTTTTTCAATATAAGTATCGGTCGACGGAATGTATGCTTCCGGCTGATAATAGTCGTAGTAAGACACGTAATATTCCACCGCGTTGTGAGGGAAAAAGTTCTTGAACTCCCCGTAAAGCTGGGCAGCCAGTGTCTTGTTGTGACTCAGAATCAGTGTCGGTTTGTTGATGTTCTTGATGACATTGGCAATGGTAAAAGTCTTTCCAGAGCCGGTTACTCCCAGCAGCGTCTGTGCAGGCACATGCTGCCGGATACCTTCAGTCAGTTGGGTGATGGCCTCCGGCTGGTCGCCGGTAGGCTGATAGTCGGATATCAGTTCAAAATTCATTGCATCTGAATATTGGTGAATGAAAACGGTTGTAAAATTACATATATATTTTATACCATACTTTGCACATCCTGAAAAATTACATTAAAAAATGGCCTGGAGTTGCATTATTCGCTGGAAAAGAGTAATTTTGCGCAACTATATCAATTATATATGAAAAAATACATCGCAATGGTCCTCCTTTCTGCTGGAGTTTTATCTTCATGCGGAGAGTACAATAAAGTGCTGAAAAGCACTGACTATGAATACAAATACGAAGCGGCGAAAAGCTATTTTGCCAAAGGACAGAATTCACGTGCGGCAACCATTCTGGAGGAGCTGATTCCTATCCTGAAGGGTACAGCCAACGGAGAAGAGGCTTTGTATATGTTGGGAATGACTTATTACAACCAGGGTGATTTTGTGACTGCTTCACATTATTTCAATACCTATTATACGACTTATCCGCGCGGTACTTATACGGAACTGGCGCGTTTTCATAGCGGAAAGGCTTTGTATCTTGATACTCCGGAACCACGTCTGGACCAGAGTAGCACATACAAGGCTATTCAGGAATTGCAGATGTTTATGGAATATTTCCCGACAAGTCAGCGAAAGGATATTGCCCAGAACATGATTTTTGAATTGCAGGACAAGCTGGTAGAAAAGGAATACCTTTCTTCCAAACTTTATTATGACCTGGGGTCTTATTCCGGAAATGCTTCTTATAGCAGCACGGGTAACAATTATCTGGCAGCCATTGTCACAGCACAGAATGTGTTGAAAGAATATCCTTACACCAAATTGCGTGAGGAACTTTCTATTCTGATTCTCCGTGCCAAGTATCACATGGCAAAAGAAAGTGTGCTCGACAAGAGAGAAGACCGTATGCGTGAAACGGTGGATGAATATTATGCTTTCAAGAATGAATTCCCGGAAAGCAAATACATGAAAGAAGTGGAAGTCATTTACGCCGATGTGAGCAAGTACATTTCTACAGACGAAGAATAATATAAACGTTTATAATTATAAATAAGTTATGGATTACAAAAAAACAAACGCTCCTACAAATACGGTTACACGTAATTTGATGGAACTCTGTGAGGACACAGGCAATATTTATGAAACAGTATCTATCATCGGCAAGCGTGCCAACCAGATTGCTGCCGAAATGAAGAATGACCTTTCCAAGAAACTACAGGAGTTTGCTTCTTATAACGATAACCTTGAAGAGGTGTTTGAAAACAGAGAACAGATTGAAATCTCTCGTTATTATGAAAAACTCCCGAAACCGACGTTGATTGCGGCTCAGGAGTACATAGAAGGAAAGGTTTATTACAGAAACCCGGCAAAGGAAAAGGAAAAATTGCAGTAATCCTCCTATAGGTAAAGATTTTAGTGAATGCGCATGCGCATTTGGGCTTGTCATTCTGAGTGTAGACGGCAAGAACCGTCTCTCTCAGAATGACATTTGTTTTGGAAACCTTAATACGATTGATTATGATACAGAGAATACAGACCGTTTATTTGCTCGTAGTAGCTATCTTGATGGTTGTAATGATGTCTGTCCCCGTGGGCAGTTTCTATACCGATAAAAATATTTGTGAGATGACAAACCTTTCATACCAGCTTCCGGACGGAGCGGTGAACTACACACCGTGGGCTTTGTTTGCGATTCTGGTAGTAGTGGCTGTAATGGCCTTGGTGACTATTTTCCTTTACCGGAAACGTATGTTACAGATTCGTCTGACCATCTTCAATACGATTGTACTGATTGGTTACTATCTGGTACTGGCTTATTTTGTCATAAATCCGGACAAGGCATTCGATGATTACAGCTTCATGCCTTCATGGACAGTTTGTCTTCCATTGGTCAGCATCATCTTGAACTGGCTGGCTATCCGTGCTATCGGCAAGGATGAAATGCTGGTAAAGGCGTACGAAAGATTGCGCTGATTCGCAATTGGCAATATAAAAAGCCATCGGGGCGTTTCTTCATTTCAGAGGAAACGCCCCGATGGCTTTTGTTGTTTTCTTTTTTTATTCCAGAATATACATTTCAGAAGGAGTAGTTCGTCTCAATGGAGTTACTTCCACGTCTTTTCCTACAATGATGTTTTCCTGCCGGAATGCCAGTTCCACTGTCTTGAAAGCCAGCTCCGGATGGTTGTTGTCCTTGCTTAGGTGGCAGAGCCATAAGTGTTTCAAATGCTGGGGAAAATGATGGCTCAGGTAGTCAGCCATTTCATGGTTGCTCATGTGTCCGTTCGGGCCGGCAATACGTTCTTTCAGATGCTGTGGATAAGGTCCCATCTGGAGCATGCTGTCGTCGTAGTTGGCTTCCAGTATCAGGTAATCAGCTTGCTGTATGAAGCGTGCGGCTGTGGAAGTGATATGCCCGATGTCCGTCAGGAAGGAGAATGTCTTATCGCCTGTGGTGATACAATAGCCCACGTTGTCGGTTCCGTCGTGAGGCACTTCGAAGCAGGTAATAGTGAAATCGCCTACATTGAATGTTTCTTCTTTTTGGATAAAACGGGTACGTTCAGGTTTTAACCGCTCTGTCATGCAGTAGCTGTGTTTCATACCTTCATGTATTTCAGGAGTGGTATACACCGGAATCCCATGCTTCTCGCCCAAATGTCCTACAGCCTTGATGTGGTCGGCATGGTCATGAGTGACCAGTACAGCCTGTATCTCTTCAAGGTTGAGCATACGTTCCTTAAATACTTTCTTGATGGTGCGGATACCGATACCGGCATCCACCAATATAGCGGTGCTGTTAGTAGCCAGGTAGTAACAGTTTCCGCTGCTGCCGCTGGCCAGACTCATAAATTTTACAGTCATCTTCTCTCTCTTTTTTTGCTAAAGGAACGCAAAGATAGTGAAAGGTGAGAGGAGAGACAAACGAAAAACAAAGTTTTTCAGGTTTGGCTATCCCGAACCGTATCCTGTCTTATGAAAAGATAGTGAAAGGTGAGAGGAGAGACAAACGAAAAAGTAAGGTAAAAATAAAACAAGGCCATTCCGAAAAGGAACAGCCTTGCAAACGGTTTGTATCTGTTTTTTAGATATGTCGTAAGTGCTTAGAACTGGAAGAAATTCTTGGCGTTGTTGTAGCAGATGTCTTCCACCATCTGTTGTACGCGCGCCATTTCGCATTCAGGAATTTCTCCGTTTTCTACATCTCTTCCCAGCAGGTTACAGAGTGTACGGCGGAAGTATTCATGACGCGGATAAGAAAGGAAGGAACGTGAGTCGGTAAGCATACCTACAAAACGGCTCAGCAATCCCAGCAGAGAAAGTGCGTTCATCTGTTTTTCCATACCGTCCTTCTGGTCGAGGAACCACCAGCCTGAACCGAACTGGATTTTTCCCGGAACAGAACCGTCCTGGAAGTTACCCAGCATGGTAGCGATTACTTCGTTGGCGCAAGGATTCAGGTTGTAGAGAATGGTTTTTGTAAGTTTTCCTTCTGAGTTCAGGCGATCCAGATATTTGGCCATAGATTTGGCTGTGGTGAATTCACCAATAGAGTCAAAACCGGTGTCAGGTCCCAGCAGCTTGAACATTTTGGTATTGTTGTTGCGGATGGCACCATAGTGGAATTGTTGTGTCCAGCCTGTTTCCCAGTCCATTTCGCCGAATACTACCAGCATAGCTGATTTGAACTTCAGGATTTCTTCGTGTGTCAATTCTGTACCGCCATATACTTTGTTGAAGATGGTGCGGATTTCTGCGTCGGTATAATCTTCTGCATAAAACTCTTCGATACCATGGTCGGACAATTTACAGCCTTGTTCAGCAAAGAAAGCATGACGTTTGCGCAGCGCTTCAATCATGTCGTCAAAGTTGGAGATGCTGACACCGCTTACTTCTGCCAGTTTTTCTACGTAGGCACGGAAGTCTGCCGGTACTTCTACGGCCATTGCCTTGTCCGGACGCCAGGTAGGCAGCATCTTGATTTCAAAACCGCTTTCACGGGTAGCGATGTGATATTCCAGTGAATCTACCGGATCGTCCGTCGTGCAGACGGTTTCCACATGGTAGTGGCGCATCAGGTTACGGGCTGAATATTCCGGAGTAGCCAGTTTGGCATTACATTCGTCGAATATTTCGCGGGCGGTAGACGGATTCAGAATCTTGTCGATGCCAAAAGCGGTTTTCAGTTCCAAGTGTGTCCAGTGATACAATGGGTTACGGAATGTATAAGGAACAGTTTCAGCCCATTTTTCGAATTTTTCCCAGTCGGTAGTATCTTTTCCGGTGCAGTAACGTTCTTCTACTCCGTTGCTTCGCATGGCACGCCATTTATAATGGTCACCTCCCAGCCAGATTTCAGTAATGGATTTGAATTGATAATCGTCGGCTACCATTTTCGGAATCAGGTGACAGTGATAGTCGATAATCGGCATTTTTGCCGCATGGTTGTGATATAGCTCCTGTGCCGTTTCTGTTTGCAACAGGAAGTTTTCATCCATAAATTTCTTCATGATAAAATGTATTTTTAAGTTTCGTTGTTGTTCGCAAATTATATGTTTTTGAATAAGTAACTTACAATTTATTTATGTTGGGCAACATAAAATGTCGAATACCTATCCGTTATCGAACACGAAAGTAGAAATTTTATTTGGAATAACAAAATATTTATTACCTTTGCAACACTCATTTGTGAAAATTAAATTCATGAATAGATAGGCAAGTGCATGAAAAACAATGGGTTAAATTTGATTCTTCTGATTTTTGAAGGGTTAAATGAGACCAAAAGGCCGAAATGACAACAATTTTGTTATTAAAAATATAATATGAAAGCATTAAACAAAGAGACCGCAAAGAAAACAGTCCGTCCGGAAAGAATTATTCAGTTTGGCGAAGGTAATTTCCTTCGTGCGTTTGTAGACTGGATTATCTACAACATGAACGAAAAGGCTGATTTCAACAGCAGTGTAGTGGTGGTTCAACCCATCGAAAAAGGAATGATTGACATGCTGAATGCGCAGGATTGTCTGTATCACGTCAATCTGCAGGGTTTGGATAAAGGGGAAACGGTGAACAGTCTGACCATGATTGATGTAATCAGTCGTGCGCTGAATCCTTACAGCCAGTTCGAAGAGTTCATGAAGCTGGCCGAACAGCCGGAAATGCGTTTCGTGATTTCCAATACAACCGAAGCAGGCATTGCTTTTGACCCTTCCTGCAAACTGGATGATGCGCCGGCCTCTTCTTATCCGGGAAAACTGACACAGCTTTTGTATCATCGCTATAAAACCTTCCAGGGAGATATGTCAAAGGGATTGATTATTTTCCCGTGTGAGCTGATTTTCTTGAACGGACATAAGTTGAAAGAAACCATCTATCAGTATATTGAACTCTGGAATCTGGGAGATGATTTCAAACAGTGGTTTGAGAAGGCTTGTGGCGTATATGCTACGCTGGTAGACCGTATTGTGCCGGGATTCCCGCGCAAGGATATTGCGGCTATCAAGGAAAAGTTGCAATACGATGACAACATGGTGGTACAGGCTGAAATTTTCCATTTGTGGGTAATTGAAGCACCGCAGGAGGTGGCTGTCGAGTTCCCTGCCGACAAAGCCGGACTGAATGTGCTCTTTGTGCCGTCGGAAGCACCGTATCACGAACGGAAAGTGACTTTGCTGAACGGACCGCACACCGTACTTTCTCCGGTAGCTTACCTGTCGGGTATCAACATCGTGCGCGATGCCTGCCAGCATCCGGTAGTGGGCAAGTTTATCCATAAGGTGATGTTCGAGGAACTGATGGAAACCCTGAACTTGCCGAAAGCAGAACTGGAGAAATTTGCACATGACGTGCTGGAACGCTTCAACAATCCGTTTGTAGACCACCAGGTGACTTCCATCATGCTGAATTCCTTCCCGAAATACCAGACACGTGACCTGCCGGGTTTGAAAACTTACCTGGAACGCAAGGGCAAGCTGCCTGAAGGACTGGTATTGGGACTGGCTGCTATCATTACTTATTACAAAGGCGGTGTGCGTGCCGATGGCGCAGAAATTGTGCCTAATGATGCACAGGAAATCATGGACTTGCTGAAACAATTGTGGGCTACGGGCGACACAGCTAAGGTAACCGAAGGCGTATTGGGCGCAACCTTTATCTGGGGCGAGGATTTGAACCTGATTCCGGGATTGGCAGAAGCCGTGAAGAAGAATCTGGACAGCATTCAGGAAAAAGGTATGCTGGAAACCGTGAAGGCTATATTATAACGTTTAATTGTTAGAATTCCATATTTATAAGCGGGAGGAGAAGCCTGTTTCAGGTCTTTTCCTCCCATTTTGTATGTATAAACTTGCATTTTTAATACTTTTTGTTTATCTTGCTTTTCAAAGCAGGAGGCAGGTATGGAAATCACCGCACAAGTACAAAAAGAATTGGAGTTGTTTAATCGTGGACGTACGCGCAACAAGGGTGTCTATCTTATCAGTATGGCCACAGAGTATCGTCCGTATTATGCCTTGTGGCGTGAGTTTCCTTCTCCCCATTCTTATCTGTTTGTCCGTACATTAGGAGTGACGCTGGATGCGGCTTCTGCTCGTGCTTTTTCCATGCTGCAGAACTGCAACGTACGGTTGGAGACCGCCGATAACGCACAGTTTGAATCTTATTACGGGGCATTGGACGATTTGATGCCTTTCGGAAAATACAAAGGAAAGCATCTGGCTGAAATCTATTATGTGGATCCTTCTTACATGCTCTGGCTGGCCAATAAGTTTGAACCTACCAGCCCTCGGTACGAACGGGTGGTGGAGCTGGCCAAACGTTTTGCCGTAGTACATTTTGAACTGACCGTACGCAAGCCGCGCATTGCCTCGGTGAGCCATTTTGTGGGAACGGTGGGAGAGACGTTGAAGGACTTGCAGGTCACGGTGCTGAACGTACGGCTTCAGGTAGATACGTACAAACCCGATTTCTTTGTCGACCAGAATGTCCTGGTGGCCGACCGTGACGGTAATCGTTTTACCTTCTTGGTTAAAGCCCGTGCCCGTAGTCTGACACCGAATGCCTTGAGTTGCCGCAGCCGTCAGATACAGCCGCAGGAGTTCCTGCATCTGCTTTCGGCCAAAGTCATGTCACAATATGAGTCGCATGGAGTGCGTTATACCCGTCTGGGTTATGTGAAACTGGCGTGACGAAAAGCCAGACGCACATATTCTTTCTGCCAGTCCTCCGGTTTGAGTACTTGCTGGTCGTAGGAAAGCAAGTCGATGTCAAGCGGGATGCGTCCTTCCTTTTTGCTTTCCGGAGTTCGTCCGTTTGTCTGTTCAATTTGCTTCAGGATGCTTCGCACCTCCGTCATGGGTAGTGAGGTACGGAAGCGTGCGGCACGGTTCAGAAACGGTTGCGGGTTTTCCATTTTCTCCGGTACGGTTTCTACAATTCCTCCCCATTCAATATCCGGAAAGAGACGTTGCAGGGCCTTTTCCGCATTCTTCAGGTGCAGAAGGGCATCCAGGTTGGAACCCATGCAGAGCAGGCAGGTATGTGAGGTCACTGTATCACACATGGGTGGAATGATTTTTACGGAGTACGAAATACAATCCCACCACGATGAAAGGAATGCTCAGAATCTGTCCCATGTCTATCGGGAGCGCATTCTCAAAGTCTACCTGTCTTTCTTTCAAGAACTCCACGAAGAAGCGGAAGGTGAAAATCAGGGTGATACACAAACCGAAATAGAAGCCTTTCCGTACGTTTTCTTTCTTCTTCCGGAAGATGACTATCATTACCAGGAAGAACAGGAAGTAGGCCAGTGCTTCGTAGAGCTGTGCCGGGTGACGGGGCTGCATGTCCACCCGTTCGAAGATAAACGCCCAAGGCACGTCCGACGGCATGCCGATGATTTCCGAGTTCATCAAGTTGGCCAGTCGGATAAATCCGGCAGCCACGGGAGCAGCCACTCCCATCATATCCAGAATATCGAGAAAATGAATCTTCGTTTTCCTGCAGAAAAGCACTAGTGCCAGAATCAGTCCCAGCGTACCTCCGTGGCTGGCCAGTCCGGCATATCCGGTAAACACCCATCCGCCCTGTGGCAGGAAATGTACCGGCAATATGATTTCCAGCGGATGACTCAGGAAATACTGCGGGTCATAGAACAGACAGTGCCCCAAGCGTGCCCCGGCAAAGATACCGATAAAACTATAGGTAAACAGCGTCTGGAAAGTATCCAGCGGAAGTCCCTTTTGCTTGTACAAATAGTAGACTACCTGACTGCCGGTCAGAATGGCAATCATCCACAGCACGCTGTACCATCGGAGGGTAAAACCGCCGAGATGAAACAATGCCGGGTCCGGATTCCAGTGTATGTAAAGAAATTCCATCATCTTTCCTTCGTTTTAAGTCTGCGGCAAAGGTAGTGAAAGGTGAGAGGAGAGCCAAGCGAAAAACGCAGTTTTTCAGGTGTAAGTATATCTGTGCCAAAACACCTTTATGTTTAAAACAAAACGCAAATGCGTTTTACTTCAAACGCAAAGGCGTTTTTTATGTCCGTTTTTTTACTGGTACAAGAAGCGCTTGATGCTCTTCTTGGCTGTCTTTTCAAATTCTTCCGGATAAAGCTTCACCTGCGTAATCTGCGAGTAAGCCGGAAGTACCTTGTTCAGTTCGATGCGGTTCAACTCCAACGCTTCCTCCAGCTGTTTCTTGTTCATTCCTTGCGAGAAGGCGTCTTCATTGTCCGGATAAACCAGCGCTACCAGCTTGTTCTCTTTGAGAATCACCAGCGACTCGTTCACGTAAGGCATGTTGTTCAGGCGAGCTTCAATTTCTTCCGGATAGATGTTCTGTCCGGAAGCAGTAAGCAGCATGTTCTTGCAACGGCCCTTGATGAAGATGTTTCCATTCGCATCCTTGATGGCCATGTCGCCAGTATGCAGCCAGCCGTCCTTGTCGATAGTCTGTGCGGTAGCACTTTCGTTCTTGTAGTATCCTAACATGACGTTCATACCCCGGCACACCAGTTCACCCGGAATCCGTTCAGGGTCTTCCGAAATTACCTTAGTTTCCATGTTGGCCACGGTCTTTCCGCACGAAGTGTACAGAATCTCATCCCAGCGGCTGTGGCAGATAAGCGGCGCACATTCAGTCATACCGTATGCGATGGTGTAGGGGAAGTTGATTTTACGCAGAAAGGCTTCCACTTCGGGGTTGAACGGTGCCCCTCCGATTACGATTTCGATAAAGTTTCCACCGAACACTTCCATGGCCTGCTGACGAATCTGTTCCTTGATTTTATCGCTGATGATAGGTAAGTTCAGCAACAGCTTTCCGAGCTTGTTGTCCACTTTCGGGAGAATGTTCTTCTTGAAAATCTTTTCCACAATCAGCGGAACGCAGGCAATGACGCGCGGACGGATTACAGCAAACGATTCTGCAATGATTTTCGGGCTCGGCATACGGGTGAGGAACCACAGATGCGCTCCCTTGGTGATACCGTAAAGGAAGTCGAACACCAGTCCGAAGATATGTCCCAGCGGAAGCATGGACACGATGCTGTCGCCCGCTTTCAGTCCCACTTTCTGGTCAATGTGTACGATGTTTGAAATGATGCTACGGTAGGGCAGCATCACTCCTTTAGAGTAGCCGGTAGTACCCGAGGTGTAGTTGATGACAGCTAATTCTTCCGGCTCTTCCCGGCGGTAGGATACCTGTTCTGCACGGAAGCGGCAGGGATATTTCTTCCCGAATTCCTCGTTCAGGTGCTCGCGTGCATAGGTGAGCTTCTCCGAGCGTGATACTACCAGGTCAAAATTCTTCAGTTCGATGATTCCTTCCAGGTTGGGCATGGCCGCTTCGTTGTATTCTTCCCACACCTGGTCGCCTACGAAGAGCATGCGTGCCTCCGAGTGGTTGACAATGTGGTGTACGTTGTCGGCCTTGAATTCGTGAAGGATGGGCACAGCTACTGCCCCGTAAGTGACGATGCCAAGGAAGGTGGCCGTCCAGTTGGCACTGTTGCGCCCGCACAGCGCGATTTTATCTCCCTTCCGGATTCCTGCATGTTCGAACAGGATATGCATTTTCTCTATCTTTCTGGCCACGTCCTTATATTGCAGCGTAGCTCCTTTGTAGTCTGTCAGTGCATCACGGTCCCAGTTGGCGCGGATGCTTTCTTCAACAAGTTGTATAAAACTGTCTTGTATTTCCATTTTCAAATTGCACAATGTTTGACACAATGTGTGCAAAAGTAATAAAAGTTAATAGAATTATCTCTATGAAAGTCCTTTTTTTGCTGGAATCTGATGTTTGTGCTATTTTTTCTTCCTTATTTGTTATTCCTTGAAAAAAGAGATTGGTTACCCGATCAGTGCATAGATGGCTGCTGCCAATGCCGCACTTACCGGGATGGTAAGCACCCAGGCTGTCATCAGGCTTCGGGTAACTCCCCAGCGCACTGCGGACAGGCGACGGGTGGCGCCCACTCCGATGATGGCTCCTGATATGGTGTGGGTGGTGCTGACCGGAATTTTCAGATATTCCGTAAAATAAAGCGTAAATGCACCGGCTGTTTCGGCTATGACACCTTCCAGCGGAGTAACTCTGGTAATCCGGTTTCCCATGGTGCGGACTATTTTCCATCCTCCCGACATGGTTCCCAGTGAGATTGCGGTAAAGCAGGAAAAAGCGACCCAGTCGGGTAAATCGCCTACGTTGTTTACCCCCATGCCAATGCCTTGCGAATGGGCTGCTATCAGGGCAGCTGCAATGATACCCATTACCTTTTGCGAGTCGTTAAGTCCATGTCCGATGCTGAACAGGGCGGACGAGAGCAACTGTAGTCTTTTAAACCATTTCTCTGCGGTGTGAGGATGGGCCTTACGGCACAGATTCAGCACTATCAGAGTGAAGAGGAAGGCTACAAGCATACCTATGACTGGAGCCAGAAAAATGAAAAGCACGATTTTCAGGATAACCGAACTTTGAATGGCACCAAATCCATAAGCAGCAATGGCGGCTCCCGCAAACCCGCCGATAAGTGTATGGGATGAAGAAGAAGGAATTCCTCTCCACCAGGTCCACAGGTTCCAGATGATGGCTGCAATCACTCCAGACAAGATGACTGGCAAAGTAATGTATTGCTCATAGACTGTTTTTGACACAGTGTTGGCAATGCCGAAATCACCGATAAGGTATTTAGCGATGAAAAACGCCAGAAAATTGAAAAAGGCAGCCCAGATTACAGCCTGAAGCGGAGTCAGCACCTTGGTAGAAACAATGGTAGCTATTGCGTTGGCTGCATCATGAAAACCGTTGATATAGTCAAAAATCAGGGCCAGAACAATGATGGTGATGAGTAATTCCATGTGCAATTCTTTTTTCAGGCATATTTTACGATAATGTTTCTCAGGAGCTTTCCTACATGGTCGGCGGCATCTGTCGTCTTTTCCAGTTCCTGCATGATTTCTTTTGTCTTGATCAGTTCAATGCAGTCGGTTTCTTCATTAAACAGTTGCATGATGAAAAGGTCATAGGCTTCATCCGCATGGTTTTCTATCTCATGGAGCTTCTGACAGTAATCTTTCAGTCTGGACGGATTTTTGCTGAAGGTTTCCAGCTCATCCATGGCCTTGCAGATGATGGAGGCTCCTTGTTGTATGAGGACAGCCAGCTCTTTTCCGCTGTCTGAAATGGCGTGCGGCTTGTAGATGGCAATCCGCTTCGAGGCACTGTGAATGCGGTCGGTCACGTCATCAATGGAAAAGGCCAGGTCATGTATGTCTTCCCGGTCAAAGGGGGTGATAAAGGTCTGGCCTAGCTCCATGAAAATCTGCTGGGTTATCTGGTCGCCTTTTCTTTCAGCTTCCTTCACTTTGTGATAATACTCCTGCCATGTCTCTGGTGTGTCATGGTTCATGCTGTCAATCAGAAGTTCAGAAGCATTGAGTACGGTTTGTGACAATTGGTTTAATAAAGGAAAGAATTTGCTTTCTTTGGGTACAAATCGGTTTAACAGGGAATTTTTCATACTGTTGTTCGTTTATTTTTTATTCGTATATATTCAATGAGGGCAGGGCAGAGTGAAACCAGTACGATGCCCATCAAAAGTATTTTGAGGTTTTGCTGCACAAAAGGGATGTTTCCAAAGAAATAGCCTGTCATGCAAAAAAGTAAGACCCAGACAGCTGCCCCGACAAGGTTGTAAATCATAAACAAGTAATAATTCATGTGTCCCATTCCGGCGACAAACGGTGCAAAAGTGCGGACAATGGGGACAAAACGGGCAATGATTATGGTTTTTCCGCCATATTTCTGGAAGAAATGATGGGTTTTCTCCAAATGACTTTGCTTGAAGATCTTTGAGTCTGGTTTGGAGAACAGTTTTTTCCCGAAATAATGTCCAATCAGGTAGTTGCAGGAATCACCAAGCACGGCTGCGATGAAAATAACCATCATCAGCAGGCTTATTTCCAGTGGCATCCCCGGAAGGGATGCCACTGCACCGGAGACAAACAGAAGGGAGTCTCCGGGTAAAAATGGCAGGACTACAAGTCCGGTTTCACAAAATATGATTACAAACAATATGGCATACGTCCATCCGTGATACTCTTGTACGAGTGAAATCAGATGCTGGTCTATATGCAAAAAAGTATCAATGATGAAATCCATGAGAAGTGTGTAGAGAATTGATGAATGCAGCCGCTTTTTCTCCTTTCAGACAGCACAATTCTGTGACAGGTTCATACAAGAAAGATGTGTAGGTGAGCAGTTGAAATGCAGCGTATCGGTTATCTTTCGAATGGATTACCTGCAGATATAGCTGTGCCCCTTCTGCCGGAAAAACCGGAAGGCTGCAATAATCTGCCAGATATTTGTTCAAATGGGGGAACTGATCCTTTGTGAAAGTCAGGCTTTTCTTGCATATCCTGCTGCCTGTTTCTGCATAAGCCTGGTAGCGAGCTCGAAAAACCAGAAGATAGACTGCGATGCAGACCATCAGACTTCCGGCTACCATTCTTAAAATGTCAATATTGGACTGCGAGTTGATTTCCGGCAGGAAAAGCAGAATGAGACCGGCCGCCAGTAAACAGGCTGAAAGACTTATGGTAAGGAAACTTGTGTGTTTCCGGATATCCTGAGTGGGATATGACTGAGACAAATTAAACGTTTTCATAAAGTTTGTTTCTGAGGTTAAGAAGAAAAATCAGTTGCCTTGTAATCCTTGCAGTGCCTGTTTGGCAGTCTCATTTTCAGGATCTAACGTGAGAATCTTGTTCCAGTACACTTTGGACTGTTCGTAATCCTTTTGTAGGAAGTGATAGTAACCCAGGTAGCTTTCACATTCAATTATGAGCGCTTTAGAAGCGTCTGCTTTCTTTTCCAGCAGGTTCAAGGCCGCTTCATAATAAGGTTTGGCCAGTCCTTCCGTACTTTCAGGGTCGGCCATGGCATTGGTTCGTGCCCTCCAGAAATATCCTAGATAATTGTCTGGTACCCGCTGGGCTACTTCTGCGAATATTTCGTCTGCTTTTTTCAGGTAAGGTTCTTTCTCCGGTTCGCTGACTGTGCTGCTTCCGGCTGCCATGTAATACAATCTTCCCAATAAGAACGTATCGCTTATTTCTGCCTTCTCTTTCAGGCCGTCCAGATAAAGCTGGTACAAGCGGATGGCCTCGGGGTAGTTCTGCAGTTTCTCATGAGCGGCAGACACTTCCTTGGCTATTTCCGGGTGTGTGTTTCCGGTATCTGCCTTGAGGGCTTTTTCAAACCATTGCAAGGCCTCTTCGTTTCTCTGGTCTGCCAGTGACAGACGGCCTCTGTATAAAAAGTCCAGATACACATAGTTGCTCTCTTCCGGGCGGTTGAAAAAAGCATCTGCAGCTTCTAGCCCTTCTTTATAAGCCTCCATTTCATACAAGTCGTACATGCGCAGACGTTTCAGGAGATGGTTGTCTTTGTCCGCATCCAGTCCTTTTTCTACGGCATTCAGTGATTGCGCATAGTCTTTATTTAGATATAGCAGCATGGCATAGTGTTCGTAATCTTGAGTGTCAGGAGTACCTTGTTGCATAAATTCATCGTAGGCAGACTTGGCTTTTCCGTAATTCCCCGATTGATAGTACGCATTGCCAAGTTCCCGGTTCACTTCCGGCAGTTCCGGATGACTTGCTTTCAGCTTTGTGAGCATATCGATAGAGAGTTGGGGACTTACGCCGATATAGGCGTGTGCATATTTGTAATATGCATCGTAGCAATTGGCATCGAACAGGATGGCCTGCTCATAATATCCGCATGCCATGCCGACGTTCTTCTGTGTCAGAGCAATGTCACCGGCCAGCACATATACCGGTGCCGATTTGGAGTCTATTTTCATGGCACGGTCTGCATAAACTTGTGCTTCATCCGGACACTTATGGTTCAGATAGGCATTACCGATAGCGACCAGCAAAGGGACGTTTTTCTTGTTTTTACCTTTCAGCAGTTCATTGAATTCCTTGGCTGCTGTTTCCGGTGTGTCATTAATGCTGGCAGCTATCTGTGTGATTTGTCGGGTGACTTCATCCGAGAGATTTTTTTGGGCATAACTGTATGAAGCGGAATATATTATTCCACTGCATACAAGACATAAAATTTTATTGTTCATCATGAGTTTCTCATTAAAGTTAGAAATCATCTTTTACATTTACGATTCGGACCGGTTGTGTGGCGGGTACCAGTCCGGACTTAAGGATAATCCGTTGTCCGCGTTCTCTTGTCAGGAAAGTCATCAGTCCGGTAGGAAGTGCTCCCTTTGGGTCATTGATAAGGATATACACTTCATGGGTCAGCGGATATTTTTTAAGAGCCAGATACGCCTGATACGGCCTGTAACTGTTTTCAGGAGTGGCTTTCCGGTTTCCGGATACTGACATGACCCTGACTCTCTGGTTGAAAGACAGTCGTGTGGTATCCGTCTTGTTGCCTATCCAGTTGGCTCCGATCACTCCAAGGGCATCGGGAGTGGTTGCCACATAGTCAATGACCTCTTCGTTGCTTTTCAGGGCTTTTAAAGAGGGAGATAGTGGTTTCCCCTGACAGATAGAGTCGATGACATAATGTACGGTTCCTGAATTGGGATTGTCGAATACGACTTGTATGCAACCTAGTTTTGAGTCTGGATTTAATCCTTTCCATTCCGTGGTTTCGCCGGTTGCAATACGCCGGAACTCTTCTACTGTAATCAGGGAGTCCGGATTGCTGTGATGTGTAATCAGTGCCACTCCGCTAAGAGCCATCAGAATGGACTCTGGAAAGAATTTACGTGTATGAAAAGAAATCAATTCTTCTTCTGTCAGCCGCCGGTTGGTGACTGCCAGACGTACACTGTCTTTCAACAGCAAGTTAACTGCTTCTACCTCACTACAGTAAATAGGAGTAATTAAAGCCTCCGGAGTCAGAGCATGATATACTTGAAGTTCTTCTTCCATGATGGGCTTGAACGATTCATCTACGGCAATCCGGATTTCTCCCGAATACAAGGTTTCCTCTTTGCCTCCCTTTCCGGAAGAAGTGCAGGCAGAGAACGTGCACATACACCACAGATATAGAATTAATTTACTTTTCATACACTTTGACACAATTACTGTAACTTAAAAACGATGGGACATGTATAGTAAACAGGTACGTTACGTCCGTTCTGTTTCCCTGGAATCCATTGTGGCAGGGATTTTACTACACGTACGGCCTCTTTATCACAATAGGGATCCAATGAACGGAGCACTTTGATATCTTCCACGTATCCTTTTGCATTGACGACAAAACGTAGGATAACTTTTCCTTGTATGCCGTTTTCTTGTGCTATGATAGGATATTTCAGATTCTTGGCGATGTATTTAAGAAGCTCGGCGGGACCTCCCGGGAACTGCGGCATCTGTTCTACCATGTCATAGGGCTCTTCTTTTTGGACCTCCGGTGTCTGGGTAATGACTTCCTGCAGGTCGGCAATATCTTTTCCGTTCAGTTCATCGTTTCCTTTCACATCGGCAATGGATATCTGTACCTTAGTTTGCGTCAGTTCGTCCTGACTCTTTAGCTCATCGTCTTCATTCACTTCTTCATCTTTTCTGATGACTGGTGCCGTGAACTTAATGGTACTTTTAAGAGCCGGAGGAGGAGGGGCGATAGGTTCTACCTTTTTCATCGTTTCTTCTTTTATTTCCGGCTCTTCCAGTGTGGAAAGCCGTGTCACTTCTACCATTTCTTCTTTTTGAGCCGGCATAGCCATTCTGATAAGACGCGGTAAGGTAAATCCGACCAAAGCCACAACAGTGACGATAATCAAGGCTGCAGCCTGTCGTTTCCCCAAATCCCGGCGCATTTTATAAGCACCGTAACTTTTATTCCGATCTTTGAAGATGAGTTCACACCATTCCAAAGAAGTTAAATCAACTTTTGACATTTTTCTTTCTCTTTATAAAGTTATACATTGTTGCCTGCCGCATTTTGACTTAACTCGCCTTGAGAAAGATAGTTGTCTATCAGGAATTGGTCACCGTCTGTAATATCCACGATTACATATTTCCCTATGCTGCAGATTTGCATTTCGTCTAATGCGTCTATCAGATTTTTATAGGTAGATTTGTCCGTAGCTTTGATTATGACGGTAGGAGTGTCTTTTCCTGATTTTACACTGGCTATTTCCTGCCTGCATTCCTCTTCGGTAATTTCAAGTCTTGCCTTTTTTTCCTTCAGTTCACGAACTTTCTTGACTGCTTCATAGTTTTTGCTGAGCAACAGTTTGCGTAATCCGCTGGCATCATAGGTTGTTTCTTTTAGTGATGCATAGTTCTTGTAATCCGGTTCACCTTCATAATAATAGAGTTTTCCTTCCTCGGCCAGCAACAAAGTCAGTGCTTGAGAAGCCTTGACTTTATTCTGCTGTTCTTCGGTGATGTTTTTATCATTGGAAGGCATGCTGATTTCCATTGTTTGCGGTTTGCTCAGTGAAGTACACAGCATGAAGAAAGTTATCAGTAGCATATTCATGTCGACCATCGGGGTGAAATCCACCCGGATATTCATCTTTTTCTGCTTGCTACCTTTTTTCTCTTTATTATTGTTTTCTTGAATTTCAGCCATACTTTTTGTTTTTATTCTTCAGGACTTGATTTCAGAGAGGTAATCAGGTTGTACCTGTTCTCTTTAAGGTCTTGAAGGGAATTCATCACTTTTTTAATGACCGCGTATGGTGTTTGCTGGTCGGCTTTGATAGCAATGCGCAAGTCATGATTGATAGCACGTGCATTGCGTACCCAGGCCTTAAACTGATTGTCAATACTGTCACAAGGAATTCCTTGATCCTTTAAGATGCGGTCTTGCTGTTCCGTGCTAAGGGCAAGGAACGATTTCATATTTTTCATCGGCACTCCAAAAGTCGGGAATAAGGAAAATTTCTTGATTTCCTGTGGGGTAAATGTCAAGCCGTACTCTTTTCCCATAGCTTCTAGCGTAGCTGCCATGTCATTCTGCTTATCAAGACTCATAAAGATTCTGCCCCCGGGATCTACCAGAATGGACATGATGTTCGTTTCGGGTATCTTTATCTCGGAAATTGATGCAGGAGTGACAACCTGTACAGGCTCTTTTTTCACGAAACTGGCTGTCAGCATGAAAAAAGTAAGCAGCAGCACCGTGACATCGCTCATGGCTGTCATGTCGATGAACATATTTTTCTTTTTTATTTTAGCTCTACTCATAGTGAAATCTTTTTAATGGAACTTCTGTTTCTGTCTGCGTGAGGAAATCCTCAGCGGGACAGAAATTAATGAGTGGCTGCAAAAGTCTGTACAATGGAAAAACCAACTTCGTCAAGACTGTATGTCAGTTTGTCTATCTTGTTCGTATAATAGTTATAAGAAATAACTGCCAACGCACCGGTCAAGATACCAAATGCGGTGTTGATCAAAGCTTCGGAAATACCAGTGGACAAAGCTACGGAGTCAGTACCCCCTCCGGCAGAAAGTGCGGCAAATGAACGGATCATACCGATTACGGTTCCAAGCAATCCCATTAAAGTTCCTAAAGTGGTGATTGTGGCGATAATGGGTAGGTTCTGTTGCATCATAGGAAGTTCGAGTGCTGTGGCTTCCTCCAGTTCCTTTTGTATAGCAAGAGTTTTCTGGTCTTTGCTCAATTCGTTGTTCTGCTCCATCTCACGGTATTTGCGGAGAGTGGAACTTACGACATTGGCCACTGAACCACGCTGTTTGTCACATAGTTCTTGTGCTTTTTCCAAATTTCCTTTATTTAAGGCTTCTTTAAGCTGTTCTACAAATTTGGAGAGCTTGCTTCTGCCGAAAGATGCACGAAGGGTAAAAAAACGTTCTACACTGAGAGCCAGTACCGTAAGTAAGAGTGTCTGAATGACGGGTACAATGATTCCTCCTTTGTAGATGGTACCTAACATATTGCCTGGAAGCGGATGATTGTTTGGGTCATTGTTCATGAAGTTTGCCGGATTTCCAAAAACAAAATGATAGATACCTATAGCCACGAGAAAACATACGATGATAACTAAACCTGCGTCTTCTATTCCTTTAAATGATTTTTTTGAACTATTTGTTTTCATGATTTATGCGTTTTATAGATTTTTTTAAAAATGAGACATAAGATATTTCGCTTATTTCAAAAAAAATGAGACAAGCAAAGCTATACTGCCCCGGCACAACCGTATCGGAGCAGTGAAAAACAACTAATCTATAAAACGGCTAAATGATGATTTTTCTCATAGCAAATACATAGTATCTGCATGAAGGAATCACACAATGAATATTGGTCGAAGGGTAAAGGCACTCCTTATCCTTCAACAAGCCTACTTCACGTAGGGAATGATAAAAAAGTAGTAAGCGTAAGAAGAAGTTTATATTTTGTTCGTCATTGCGTACTACACGCTTATCCGTCAACAACCTGTTGAAGGAATTGTCGCGATTTAGTGTACTGAACAAATTATGTGCCTTGTCAAGGGTGGCATGGATAAAATTGAGCGTTTCTTTTGTCTCTCTCTGACAAGATACCGTAGATAAATTGGGAAAATCATTTGACACCTGATTGCATGACACAGCTTCTGTCACCTCTATTTTCATAAAGATGACCGTAAGCAGCAGCATTATTTTAAGCATGGTCAGTTTCATGTGTTCTGTTTTTCCCTTTTAGGCTTGGCAAAGATAGATAATATTCTTAAATATTCGGAGAAGATGGGTGAAATATTTTTTGCTTCTTCCTAATTATGGGGCTGATAACCTCATTTTTTGCTGAAATGTTCATTGAAATGGGATGTTTGTCAGCTGAAAAATATATACCTTTGTCAAAAAAATAAAAGAAGAAGAGAATGAATTTTCAGAAACTGACTCCCATTGTGAACAAACCCAATGCGTGGGCCCTGAGTCCGCTGGTGGTATTTTTATGCCTGTATCTGGTGGCTTCCCTGCTCATCAATGATTTTTATAAAATTCCGATTACCGTAGCTTTCATGGTGTCTTCCATTTATGCCGTAGCTACGACGAAAGGACTGAGCTTAAACGACCGCTTGTTGCAATACTCCGCAGGAGCGGCCAACAAGAACATCATGCTGATGATATGGATTTTCATCTTGGCGGGGGCCTTTGCACAGTCGGCTCAGGCCATGGGGGCTATCGATGCGACGGTAAACCTGACCTTGCGGCTGCTTCCGGGCAATCTGCTGCTGGCGGGAATCTTTTTGGCATCGTGCTTCATTTCTCTTTCCATCGGTACGTCGGTCGGTACCATTGTCGCACTGGTTCCTGTAGCTGCCGGTATCGCGGCCAAGACGGATGTCAGCGTGGTTTTCATGACGGCGGTAGTAGTGGGTGGTGCCTTTTTCGGCGACAACCTGTCCTTCATTTCCGATACGACCATCGCGGCTACCCGTACGCAAGGGTGCGTGATGCGCGACAAGTTCCGGGTGAATTCATTGATTGCCCTTCCGGCTGCCTTGCTGGTATTTGTGTATTATGTTATATATGGAAGCCATATTGAGGTGGTGCAGGATATTCCCCATGTAGAATGGATGAAAGTCATACCTTATATAATTGTGCTTGGAATGGCAGTGGCTGGTGTCAACGTATTGCTGGTACTGTTGCTGGGTCTGGTTTCTACGGGTATTGTGGGCATGGCATACGGTACATTCGATGTGTTCGGATGGTTTGGGGCTTTGGGTAAAGGGATGACGGGCATGGGAGAACTGATCATCGTAACCCTGATGGCAGGAGGTATGCTGGAACTGATACGTTTTAACGGAGGTGTGGATTATGTGCTGCACCGTCTGACTCAGCATGTAAGAGGAAAACGAGGAGCCGAACTAAGTATCGCCGCACTGGTGAGCCTGGCCAATATCTGTACGGCCAATAATACGATTGCCATTATCACTGTGGGCCCATTGGCAAATGACATTGCCGAACAGTTCCGGGTAGACAAACGGAAGAGTGCCAGTATTCTCGATACCTTTTCGTGTGTGATTCAGGGTATTATCCCTTATGGTGCGCAACTCTTGATTGCGGCCGAGCTTTCGGGTTTATCTCCTATCCACATCATAGGATACCTTTATTATCCCATGGCACTGGGAGTGGCGGCTGTGCTGAGCATTCTGTTGCGTTATCCTCGCCGGTATTCCTGATCAGGTTGTTTTCATCGTATTGTATAATTTTGTAATCGGATTAAAATAAGAAGATATATGCTGATTTATAATACTACTTTTCATGTAGAGATGGGTGATGCCCGTAATTTTGTGATATGGTTGAATGAATTCTACATTCCGGAAGTGGAAAAATCGGGTGAACTGAAAAATCCCCGTATCCTGCGTATCTTGAGCCATAAGGAGCAGGACAGTGAATGCTTTTCACTCCAGTGGGAAGTGGAAGACAGCGCGACGTTGCATCGCTGGCATGTAAAGCAGGAGGCTGCCTTGAATACGGAGATGATGAAAGTGTTCAAGGATAAGGTCATCGGTTTCCCCACATTAATGGAGGTAATAAGGTGATACAGCCGGTTAAGGAAAAAATCATTCTCGGTATCGACCCGGGTACGAACATCATGGGATACGGGATACTGAAGGTGACGGGTGTCAAACCGGAAGTGATGACACTCGGCGTCATCGACCTGCGTAAATGCGGCGACTCGTATCTGAAGCTGAAACACATTTATGAGCGCGTGCAGGGTATCATTTCTTCGTACCTTCCTGATGAACTGGCTATTGAAGCTCCGTTTTTTGGAAAGAACGTACAGTCCATGCTGAAGTTAGGACGTGCGCAGGGGGTGGCTATTGTAGCAGCATTGACACGTGACATCCCCGTGACAGAATATGCCCCGTTGAAAATCAAGATGGCCATTACCGGCAACGGGCAGGCCAGCAAGGAGCAGGTGGCCGATATGTTGAAGCGTATGCTGCACATACCCGACTCGGAAATGGGCCCCTTTATGGATGCGACGGATGCCTTGGGAGCAGCTTATTGCCATTATTTGCAGATGGGACGTCCGGAAATGCCGAAAGCTTATTCCAGCTGGAAGGACTTTATCGCCAAGAATCCGGGACGCATAAAGAAATAGGAGATTAGAACCATGAATTTAAAACAGCTTGTAGTGATGTCGGCCGTGGCTGTGGCTACCGGATGTACTTCTTCACAGCAGCATACCAGTACGCCGTTTGATGAATATCCGGTGTACGAGGGGGAATGGGTGGAAATGGCTTATACGCCTGCTTCAACCCGCTTCTCGCTTTGGGCTCCTTCGGCTCAGGAAGTGCGGGTGCTGCTGTACGAAAAAGGGCAGGGAGGTTCTGCCTATCGTATGGTGAAGATGGAACCGGCATCTGACGGTATGTGGCAGGCTCGCGTGGACGAAGACCTGAAAGGAAAGTTCTATACGTTCAATGTCAAGATAGACGATGTATGGCAGGGAGATACGCCCGGACTCATGGCCAAGGCTGTGGGAGTGAACGGCGACCGGGCAGCCGTCATCGACTGGAAAGAGACGAATCCGGAGGGGTGGAACGAAGACAAGCGTCCGCCGCTGAAACGCTTCTCCGACATGGTGATTTATGAGCTGCACCATCGCGATTTCTCTATCGATACCATCTCCGGCATCCGGAACAGAGGAAAGTTCCTGGCTTTGACGGAGGAAGGAACGCATACGTATCTGGGCGAGAAAACGGGCATTGACCATTTGAAGGAATTGGGCGTGACACACGTACAGCTGTTGCCTTCGTTCGACTTTTCTTCGGTGGACGAAACCAGGCTTGATAAACCGCAGTACAACTGGGGATATGACCCGAAGAACTACAACGTGCCGGAAGGCTCGTATGCCACCGACCCTTATCGACCGGAAGTGCGTATCCGCGAGTTCAAGCAGATGGTCATGGCACTTCATCGGGCAGGTATCCGGGTGGTGATGGACGTGGTGTATAATCACACGGCTATCACGAAAGGAGGCAATTTTGAACGGACCGTACCGGGTTATTTCTATCGCACGGACGAGGAAGGGAAATGGGCTAACGCATCGGGTTGTGGCAATGAAACGGCCAGCGAACGACCGATGATGCGGCGTTTCATGATAGAGTCAGTCTGCTATTGGGCCAGAGAATATCACATAGACGGGTTCCGTTTTGACCTGATGGGGATTCATGACATCGAAACCATGAATGCCATCCGTAAGACACTCGACAAGATTGACCCTACAATATGCATGTATGGAGAAGGCTGGGCAGCCGGAAAACCACAACTGCCGGATAGTCTGCTGGCCATGAAGAAGCATGCAGCCCAGTTACCACACATCGGCATGTTCTGCGATGAAATGCGCGACAGCCTGCGTGGTCCGTGGGGAAACGATGCCAAGGGAGCTTTTGTCATCGGACGCATGGGATACGCCGCCGGTGTGAAGTTCGGACTGGCGGGAGGAATCGCACATCCGCAACTGGTCAGCGACAAGGAATCCACCGTTCCGGCTTTCTGGGCTGCGCAACCCGAACAGATGATCAGTTATGTGAGCTGTCACGATGACCTTTGTCTGGCCGACCGTCTGAAAGCGACATTGCCGGGACTTTCTGCATTAGAGATGAACGCCTTGGCCAAACTGGCTGCTACGGCAGTATTCACTTCGCAGGGCATTCCGTTCTGGTATGCAGGTGACGAGATTCTGCGCGACAAGCAGGGAGTGGCCAATTCATACAAGAGTCCGGATGCAATCAATGCCATCAACTGGGGGCGGAAGACTTCGCAGCGTGATTTCTTTGATTATGTGAGGGGCCTGATTGCCATGCGAAAGGCGCATCCTTCTTTCCGTATGGGCGATGCGGACTTGATTGCCAAACACCTGGAGTTTTTGCCGGTACCGGCAAGCAACGTGGTGGCTTTCCGTATCAAGGGAAGTCCGGCGGGTGATTCATGGCTGAATACGATTGTGGTGCTCAATGCCCGTACGGAACCCGTGCAGATTGACGTACCTGAGGGACGTTACTGGATAGCCTGTCGTGACGGACGCATAGACAATGTGCTGGGACTGGGTACGCTGACCGGCAACAAACTGGTGGTAGTGCCTCGTACGGCCATGATTGTGCATCAATAAACCAAGAGAACAACTACTTAAAGGAACAAAATAAAAACAGAGAAAGACAATGCAGCATGTAATTACAATTGAGAACGGAGTGACTCGTCATCCGTTGTACCGGATGAAAGAGCCTGTGAACTTGCAGATTGCGGCAGGAGAACATGTGGCCATCGTGGGACCGAACGGTGGCGGAAAAAGTCTGCTGGTAGACACTATTACCGGACGCTATCCGTTGCTGATGAATGAAGTGAAATACGACTTCTCGCCTTCGGAATCGAAGATGGCTTGTGACAACATCAAATACATCACCTTCCGTGACTCGTACGGGGATGCCGACGGGAACTATTATTACCAGCAGCGCTGGAATTCGCAGGACCTGGACGATACGCCTATCGTAGCCGATTTGCTTCCTCCCTGCAAGGACGAACAACTGCGGAAAGCGCTGTACGATTTGTTTGGTATTGAGGAAATGCTAAGCAAACATATAATTCTGCTGTCGAGCGGGGAGCTCCGCAAGTTTCAGCTGACCAAGACCTTGTTGAGTGGTCCGAGAGTACTGATTATGGACAATCCTTTCATCGGACTGGATGCGCGGACTCGGGGACTGCTGCACACATTGCTGGGAAAACTGACTGAAATGACCAACCTGCAGATAATTTTGGTCTTGTCGAAGACAGACGATATCCCGACATTTATAACACATGTGATACCGGTGGAAGACCGTCATTGCGGGCCGAAAATCACTTTGCAGGAATATCTGGCACACCGTGAACCAGACCCTGCTCATGTGTTGTCTGACGAGAAACGGCAGCGGATACTGGACTTGCCGTATGCCGATAACCTGTTCCATACGGAGCATATCGTAGACTTGAACAAAGTAAGTATCCGTTACGGAGAACGGGTGATTCTGAAAGAATTCGACTGGACGGTGAAATGTGGCGAAAAGTGGGCGCTCAGTGGCGAAAACGGAGCTGGGAAGTCTACCTTGCTGAGCCTGATCTGCGCCGACAATCCGCAAAGCTATGCCTGCGATATTTCTTTGTTTGGTCGTAAACGGGGAAGTGGCGAGAGTATCTGGGAAATCAAGAAGCACATCGGTTATGTGAGTCCCGAAATGCACCGCGCTTATCTGAAGAACTTGCCGGCCATTGACATTGTAGCCAGCGGATTACATGATTCTATCGGCCTGTACCGCAAGACACAGGAGAAAGATGTGGATACGTGCGTGTGGTGGATGGATATTTTCGGCATTGCCGACTTGAAAGACCGTAGTTTCCTGCAACTCTCCAGCGGGGAACAGCGTATGGTGCTGCTGGCCCGTGCGTTTGTCAAAGACCCGGAACTACTGATTCTGGACGAGCCGTTGCACGGACTGGATATGCGTAACCGCCGGCTGGTGAAGGATGTCATCGAGGCATTCTGTGCGCGGAAGGATAAAACCCTGATTATGGTAACCCACTATCAGGAGGAACTGCCCGCTACCATTACGAATTCTTTGTTTTTGAAACGTAATAAATAAAGAAGCTGATTCTGGTGGACACAGATTCTTTTCTGCGAGAAAGCACATCTGTGTTTTATTTCGGGTAGAAACCATGTTCAAGCGTTTCTCCGGGAATATGAAAAATGAAATCAGATACAGAAACCCATATAAAAATGGCAAATGAAGATGATTTTACGCTGTCATCTTCATTTGCCATTTTATTTTAAAGGATATTTATTGAACTTGAAAAAAGTCTGTAGGTAAGAGCTTACGGTCTTAGTATGCAAAAGAGTTACCAGCTCTGTTTGTCCTGCATCTGGCGAAGTGCTGTCCGGTAGTCTTCTACCAGCTCTTTCATCACCTCATCCACCGTCTGTAACTTGCGAAGCTGGGATGCGGCTTGTCCTATTTCCAGTTCTCCTTCGTAGAGGTCGCCTTCGAAGATTCCCTTTTTGGCCCGGCCTTTTCCCAACAAAGCCTTCAGTTCGTCTGCTGAGGCTCCTTTTTGTTCCGCTTCCTCTATCTGCTTGTAGAAATCGTTCTTCACCAGACGGGTAGGGGAAAGCTGCTTGAGTGTCAGAAGGGTATCTCCTTCATTCAATCGCAGGCAACGGTCCTTGAAATTGAAATGCGCTGAACTTTCTTCTGTCAAGGCAAATCGGGTACCCATCTGTACCCCTTCTGCGCCTAACGCTTCGGCGGCTAAGATGCCTTCGCCCGATACAATTCCTCCTGCGGCAATAAGAGGTACACTGCACACCTTTTTGACGGCCGGAATCAGACAGAAAGTCGTAGTTTCCTCTCGTCCGTTGTGTCCGCCTGCTTCAAAGCCCTCTGCCACAATGGCATCTACTCCAGCTTCTTCACATTTCATGGCAAAACGGCTGGAAGATACCACGTGAGCCACCTTGATGCCCGCCTGCTGGAGCTTGGAAGTCCATGTCTTGGGATTTCCCGCAGATGTAAACACGATTTTTACGCCTTCTTCCTGAATGATTTCCATGAGGGTTTCAATCTCCGGATACATCAGCGGCACATTGACTCCGAAAGGTTGGTCGGTAGCCGCCTTACACTTACGGATGTGTTCACGCAGGGTTCCCGGGTGCATGGAACCAGCCCCCAACAACCCCAATCCACCTGCGTTGCTCACGGCTGAGGCCAGTCTCCATCCGCTACACCATACCATTCCACCTTGAATGATGGGGTAGCGGATGCCGAAAAGGTGACAGACTCTGTTCTGCATATCAGTCAGTTATTTTTTATATTTCTCAATCAGGTTCTTGGCTACGGTATCACCCAGTTCTACTGCTTTTTCCAGGTTGGCCATACCTTCCTTCTTCTTTCCCTGCTGTATCTGGCAGTAACCCAGCATACGATAGGCAGCTGCGTTCTTCGCGTCCAGTTCAATGGCTTTATTCAAGGCTTTCATGGCATCATCCGGCTGGTTTACCCGCAAATGTACGCTTCCTTTTTCTACCCAGTATTCCACGTTCTTCGGTTCCATTTCAATGGCCTTGTTGATGTCATTGATGGCCTGCTGGTACATACGGCATTGCATTTCAGCCTGCTCACGGATAAAATAGAAATCAGACGATACCTGGCCCATCATGGCGTCGTGGAACAGATTGTAGTCTACCACTGCTTCGCGGAACTGCTTGTCTTCCGCTTTCATGCGGGCACGTTCGTACAGATAAGGAGCTGCTTCTTTTCCGTAGGGGGGATTGTATTTCGCTACGGCACTGTCCATCAGGGCAATGGCTTCCTTCTTTGAAGCACCTTCAATCAGCTCTTTGGTCTTGGCTGCGGCATAGAAAGAAGCGGCAGAGGCTAACGGTGAACGGTTTACCTCTTCGTAGCTGGCAAATGCTTCCGGATATTTCTGCATGGCAAAATAAATGTCTCCCTGCAGCTGATAGTACAGTCCCTGCTTGTCGTTCTCCAAAGCCGTATTGATTTCTTTCAGTGCCCGCTCCATGGTCCAGTCGCCATACGGTTTGGCTCCCTGCAAGCTCAGTACATAGTTATACAACAGTTTGGAGAGGCTGTAGTACGCGTCTCCCTTGTTTTCGTTCACTTCCACCATGGTTTGCAGGTCTTTTTCTGCCAGTGCATAGTGTGCATCGTCACCGTATCCCATGTAACAAAGAGCACGGCGGGAATAACCTTCACTGTTTTTCGGATACTGCTGGATAAACTCATTCAGCAGGTTCAGGTATTCTTCTGTAGGCAGGTTGGAAGAAGACATGTACAGGTACACCAGTGCCTGAGACTCGTCTTCCGGCAATCCTTTCTTGATACCGATGGTATTCAGTGTAAAATCGTTGGCAGAAAGAGCGGTGATAGACAGGCTCTTAGCATAGCCTATTCCGATGGCATAGCTTGATGTGCTTTCCTTGTCACTGTTCTTCTGTACCAGTGCCACAACTTCTCCTTCCGCATTCATTACCGGACAGCTTACGGTCTTTTCTCCCGTTTTCATGTCCAGGGTATAATAGAAAGAGTTGTTGCTGATGGTATCGATTTTTGAAATGGTGCCGTGTGTGCCCGAAGCCGCTTTCTGTGTAGAGTAGGGAAGTACGTACACCGTTTCGCTTACTGCTCCCGGACGGGATGCCGGCTGCAAGGCTACGGTCTTCTTATCGGCTGCAGTCTTGAACTTCACTACGTCGTACATATCGTTGGCTCCCAGAATGTATTCCACCGGAAGTTCCTTTCCATCGGCAGTTACGACTACGGCACGTTCGGCCCCTTTAAACAGCGTATAATCGGATACGGCCGTACCGTTTTCATCAATGTAGAATCCGTTTCCGGTATTGAGAATCTGATTCTCCTTATTGTACGTGATGACAGAGAACACAGCTTTTCTGGCTTTGTTGGCCCATTTGGGAAGTTCCTGAGCCATACCGATCTGAAAAGCCATCCCACAGCATGTCAGCACGAGGGTAATTTTTCCTATTTTCATGGTAGTATGTATGTTTTATTGTTTTATTCTTCTCCGAATCCTCTTTGTTTCACGGCTTCATAAATGAGGATACCTGCTGCCACGGACACGTTCAGTGACTCGATGTTGCCGAACAACGGAATCTTGATCCATTCATCGCAAAGTGCCAGGTGGTCGTAGGGCACACCGGTATCTTCCGCACCCATGATGATACATGTCGGGCCCTGATAATCGGCCTTGGTGTAGTCGTAGTCACCTTTTTCTGTCGCTGCTACAATCTTGAATCCGCTGTCCTTTAAGAACTTGATGGTATTCGTCAGGTTGTTTTCGCGGCACACCGGGATGGTATGCAAGGCTCCGGCAGAAGTCTTGATGGCATCCGCATTGACACTGACACTGTTTTTTGACGGAATGATGATGGCATCCACACCGGCACATTCACACGTACGGGCAATGGCTCCGAAGTTGCGCACATCGGTCAGGCCGTCCAGCAAGATGAGCAGCGGGTTCTTTCCCTGCTCAAACAAGAAAGGCACGATGTCTTCCGTACGCTGGTAAGTGATGGGCGAGATAAATGCCACCACTCCCTGATGGTTCTTCTTGGTGATGCGGTTGATGCGTTCCACCGGTACACGCTGCACGGGGATGAACGTATCTTTCAACACGGCGAAAAGCTCCTTCGACAAGTCGCTCTGGATGTCTTTCTTGATTAATACTTTGTCAATTTCTTTTCCGGCCTGGATAGCCTCGATAACGGCGCGTACGCCGAAAATCATTTCGTTCTTTTCTATCATGGTCTTGTTTGTTTCTTGTTATTGTTTAAAGCCTAACAGGGCACGGGCGTTCTGCACGGCAGCCTCTGTCAGGGTGGCACCGCTGAGCATGTGGGCAATCTCCTGCACCCGCTCTTCATCCGTCAGGCGGCGGATATGACTGTTGGTCCCGGTGTCGGTATCTTCCTTGTACACCTTGTAGTGCGCAATTCCGCGTGCGGCAATCTGGGGCAGGTGGGTGATGCTGATAACCTGGCGGTTCTGGCGTCCCATGTCCTGCATGATCAGTGCCATTTTCTCTGCGATGGAGCCTGACACACCGGTATCAATTTCATCGAAGATGATGGTCGGCAGTCTGACGGCTCCGGCAATCATGGCCTTGAGTGAAAGCATGACGCGGGCGATTTCACCTCCCGAAGCGATGGAAGCCACATTCTGCAACGTTCCGTTCTTGTTGGCCGAGAACAGGAACGTCACGCTGTCCATTCCCTTGCTGTCGGGTTCCTTTCTGGGAGTCAGTTCCACGGCAAAACGCACGTTAGGCATACCCAGTGGGATGAGCAGGGACTCCATCTGCGATTCAATGTGCCGTGCCGACTGTGTACGAAGCGCGGTCAGTTTTTCGGCCTGACGTAGCACCTCGGCATACAATTTCTTCTTTTCTCCCTCCAGCTCTGCAATCCGGTCGTCGAAAGAAGTGATGGCATTCAACTGGCTTCGATAGTTTTCCGTCAGTTCAATCAGTTCTTCTACCGACTGCACGCGGTGTTTCTGCTGCAAGGAATAAATCAGGTTCAACCGTTCGTTGACAAAATCCAGACGTGCCGGATTGAATTCCACTTCTTCCTCCGCATTGCCGATTTCGCGGGAAATATCTTTCAGTTCAATGTAGCAGCTGTTCAGCCGTTCCATCCATTCCTTAGCCGGCGCATATACCTGTGTCAGGCTCTGAAGCGTTTGCATGCACTCCTTGGTCAGTGAAACCGTACCGCCTTCCTCGCCGTTAATCAGCTGGCTGGCTTTATAGAGTCCGGCCTTGATGTCTTCGGCATGGCTCAGGGTTTCCGCTTCCTGCTCCAGTTCCGTCTGCTCTCCGTCTTTCAGTCCGGCTTCTTCCAACTGTTCCAGCTGAAAGCGGATATAATCTTCATCCTGACGGCTCTTTTCGGCCTGTGCAATGAAGTCATCCAGTTCCTTTGCCACCTTCTTATAGGAAAGGTATACCGACTGATAAGCCGACAATGCCTGCTCGTCTTGTGCCAGGATGTCCAGAATGTTCAACTGGAAACCTTCCTTGTTCAGCAGCAGGTTCTGGTGCTGGCTGTGCACGTCAATCAGTTTCTCGCCCAGCATTTTCATCTGTGCCAGCGAAGCCGGCGTATCGTTGATGAAAGCACGGCTCTTCCCGTTGGCCGACACTTCACGGCGAAGGATACATTCGTCCGGTTCGAATTCGATGTCATTCTCCTGAAAGAACGGTTCCATGCCGTAGTTGGCAATCCGGAAAGTCGCCTCCACGATACACTTGGAAGCCCCCTTCTTGATGGATTTCACGTCGGCACGCTGTCCTAATAAGAGTCCGATGGCCCCTAAGATAATGGACTTTCCGGCACCGGTCTCACCGGTAATCACCGAAAAGCCGGACGTAAAGTCAATGTCCAGCTTATCAATCAGGGCATAGTTCTGTATAAAGATAGACTGTAGCATAACGGTTTAGGAATGAAACAGACTGGAAAGTTTATCCACAATGTCTTCGGCCACTTCCTGCTTGCGCTTTAACGGGTAGGAAACAGCCTCAGTACGGTCTATAATCGTGATCTTGTTGGTGTCGCAACGGAAACCGGCTCCTTTGTCATTCAGCGAGTTCAGCACGATGAAGTCAAAGTTCTTGCGTGCCAGCTTATCCTGGGCGTGGCTTACCTCATCGCAAGTCTCCAATGCGAATCCCACTAACAACTGGTCCGGACGTTTTTCCTTTCCTAAGGAAGCGGCAATGTCGCAAGTCGGTTTCAACCGCAGCACCAGGTCGTCCTTTTCCCGTTTGATTTTCTGGTCGGCCACCTGCTCCGGTGTGAAGTCCGCTACGGCCGCACACAAGATTCCTGCGTCTGCATCCTTGAAGGCATCGGCAGCTGCGCGGTGCATTTCGGCCGCACTCTCCACGTCTATGCGCTGAATGTTCGGATGAACCGTCTGCAGGGTAACCGGACCGCTCACCAATACCACTTCCGCTCCGCGTGAAGCACACGCTTCGGCCAGGGCATAACCCATCTTTCCGGAAGAGTAATTGCCGATAAAGCGCACTGGGTCAATTTTCTCATAAGTAGGACCTGCGGTAATGACGATTTTCCGTCCGGCCAAGTCCTGCTGACGGGCAAAGAACGATTCCAGCACTTCGATGATTTTCTCAGGCTCTTCCATGCGTCCTTTTCCTACCAGATGGCTGGCCAGCTCGCCTGAAGCAGGTTCGATAATATGATTGCCATAGCTGCGCAGAATGTCGAGGTTATGCTGGGTAGAAGGATGGGCAAACATATCCAGGTCCATGGCCGGAGCCACAAACACCGGAGCCTTCATCGACAGGTAAGTCGTCACCAGCATGTTGTCGGCTACTCCGTGTGCCATCTTTCCGATGGTAGCAGCCGTAGCCGGGGCAATGACCATGGCGTCAGCCCATAATCCCAAGTCCACGTGGCTGTGCCATGTGCCGTCACGCTGTGAGAAGAACTCGCTGATGACAGGCTTGCTGGTCAGCGCCGACAGCGTGATGGGAGTGATGAACTCCTTTCCTGCCGGCGTGATGACAATCTGCACCTCTGCGCCTTTCTTAATCAGTCCGCGTGTCAGCACGGCCGCCTTGTAGGCCGCAATGCTACCCGTGATACCCAGTACAATTTTTTTGCCTTGTAGTGTATTCATGCTACTTTCCGTTTACTTGACCAGCCCCGTTTCGCGCAGGCGGATTTTTGTCAATACATTCTTCGTGTTCAGCGTGAAGTCTCCGTTCATAATCCAGCCATAGTAGCCCAGATCTTTCTTGAGCACTTCCGACACCGGAATACCTTTGTATTTTCCGAAGTTGAACACTTCCACGCCGTTGTCGTCATACACGATTCTTCCGGCAAAGTCCACGTTCTTGCTGTAGCTGGAATATTCCGACAGGTAGTTGATGTCGTTCTGGAGCACATCAGGATAATGGTCGAGCTGTGCCTTCAGCACCTCGTAGGTAGCCCGTGTATCGGCTTCTGCCGTGTGCGCGTCTTCCAGGTTCTTTCCGCAGTAGAACTTGTAGGCAGCCGAAAGCGTGCGCTGTTCCAGCTTGTGGTAAATCACCTGCACGTCGACAAACTTCCGCTTGGTCAGGTCGATGTCGATACCAGCACGGAGAAATTCCTCTACCAGTACCGGCACGTCAAAACGGTTGGAGTTAAAACCGGCAATGTCGGCCCCTTCAATGTCGCGGGCAATGTCCTTTGCCACTTCCTTGAAAGTAGGGCAGTCGGCCACATCCTCGTCGTGAATGCCATGAATGGCAGTCGATGCCTCCGGAATGTGCATTTCCGGGTTGATGCGCAAGGTCTTGGCCTCTTCGTTACCGTTAGGATAAACCTTCAAGTAGCAGATTTCTACAATACGGTCTGTATTAATGTTGGTGCCCGTGGTCTCCAGGTCGAAGAACACGAGCGGATTTTTCAAGTTCAGTTTCATGAGTCTGTGTGTAACAAAAAATGATTAGTCGTTCAGCATCATCGGCATCAGCAGCATCAGCAGGTCTTCGTCTTCCTCCTGTTCTTCAGGCACGATGACACCAGCGCGTGACGGGTCGGCCAGTTCGATGATGATGTTCTGTGCAGAAATGTTGTTTAGGATGTCAATCAGGAATGACGACTTGAAACCGATGCTCATCGGGTTGCCGCCATACTGGCAAGCGATGGTTTCTTCGGCCGAAGTAGAGAAGTCGATGTCCTGTGCAGAAATCTTCATCTGGTTTTCCGACAAGCTCAGTTTGATCAGACTGCTTGACTGTGAAGAGAACACAGACACACGGCGCAGGGCACTGATGAAGAGCGCACGGTCAATGATGGCACGGTGCGGGTTGTTCTGCGGAATGACAGAGTTATAGTTCGGATAACGTCCTTCAATCAGACGGCAGATCATCTGATAGTTTTCGAGGGTGAACATGGCATTGCGGTCGTCAAAACCAATTTGTACGTCGCCCTGTTCTTTCGGCAGCAGGTTCTTCAGCAGGTTGGCCGGCTTCTTCGGAAGGATGAAGGCAGCTTTCTCTGCTCCCCGTGCGGCATAAGTCTTGCAACGTACCAGCTTATGACCGTCAGAAGCAACCAGTGTAATGTCTTCTGTGCTGATGTCGAAATAAATACCGTTCATCACCGGACGAAGTTCGTCGTCGGCTGTCGCAAAAATGCTGCGGTTCACGCCGTTCATCAAGATTTCTGCTCCCATGGTCACCTGTACGGCATTGCTTCCCAACGCCTGTGCCTGCGGGTATTCGTCGGCATTCTGTCCCATCAGACTGTATTTTCCATTCAGGTATTCCACGGTGATTTCCATGTTGCTGGGTTCGATGTGGAAACTCAGCGGCTGCTCAGGAATCTCTTTCAATGCTTCCAGCAATGTCTTGGAAGAAACGGCAAAACGGCCGTCGCTGTCCGATTCGTTCACTTCGATGGAAGTAGACAGCGTAGTGTCATTGTCCGAAGCAGTCATAAAGAGTGTACCGTCTCTCAGTTCGAAGAGGAAACAGTCCAGAATAGGTAATGAATTTCTTGAGTTGATTACTCGGCTGATAGCCTGCAAATGACTGAATAAAGCAGTACTTGAAACGATAAACTTCATAGCTGTTTTTATATTTGTTTTTGTTCTGTTTTTATTATTAAATGCATCTACGGATGCTCTAAACCAATTGCCAAAGTTACGAAAAGATTGCATACGCCCCACAAAAAAAGGTCTTAAAAATTAGTTTTCTTCTATGGAAAGTCGTAATTTCGTCACCGAATTTAAAAATACTATTTATGGAATTAGCAGGAAGAGTGATTGCGGTTCTGGAACCGAAAGGCGGTACATCGCGGAACGGCAACGAATGGAAGGTACAAGAATATGTCATCGAAACACACGACCAGTATCCGCGTCGCATGTGCTTTGATGTCTTTGGTGACGACAAAATCAAACAGTTTAATATTCAGGTGGGCGAGGAATTGAACGTATCGTTCGACATTGATGCCCGCGAATGGCAAGGACGCTGGTTCAACAGTATCCGTGCATGGAAGGTGGAACGTGTGGGAGCCACTCCTCAGATGCCTCCGGTAGAAGCTCCATTCCCTCCGGTAAATGCAGCTCCGGCCGACTTCTCCATGACAGACGAGAAAGACGACCTGCCGTTCTAAATGAATACGGAAATTTGAAAGCCTCCTTTGCTTCTGAAAAGATGAAGTGAAGGAGGTTTTTTATTGTCCGTTTTCGGCCGTGTGCTTGACGGGTTGTCGGGGTTGGCAGGCATTTTTATAAACTATATATACGCGGGGTGTGGAACAACTCTTAAGAGTTATTCCACACCTGTATATAGGAAGTTTGAAAAACCGGTGCCAACCCGTCAACCCGTCAAGCTTTCCGCTGTTGGTTTATGCTCATTTGGCAGTTTAATGTTTGTAAATCAGGTAAGTATGGTTTTTCTTCCATTCTTCCTTATTATTGCTTGAAGTCTTTGCTTTAAGGCTTTTCCACACGCTTCTGCTTACTGATTTTACATCTTTTTGCACTTGCGTATCTTTGTGAAAAAAACGCACTTGTGTTTTAGTTTAAACGCACTTACGTTTTGACTCAAATGCACTTGTGTTTTAGTTTAAACGCACTTGCGTTTTGATTCAAACGCACTTGTGTTTTGGGTTGAATGCACTTGCGTTTTTTAAAGAGTTGAGAGTGCTTTTATTTTTTGCAATTGGGGAGGTTTGCAGGGGAATATGTCTGTGTCTTTTTTTAACTTTGTAAAAACCATTGAAAGTTATGAAAACAAAATTGTTGATTGCCCTGTTCGGCCTGCTTTTGTGTTTGGGCGGAAGCTCTTGTGTGGTGCATCGTCATGCACCTAAGCCACCACATAAGAAGGAGATTCCTCCTGGCCATGCGAAAAAAATACGTGGTAAAAAATCTGCAAAGTTTGATGCTCCCGGACATCGTAAGCATCTTCCCCCTCAATTTTAAGGTCATCATATTTCAAATCCTATGGAGAATGAGAAATGTAGATTGTTTTTTCTCCTTCTTAATCAGATGTTTCCGCTATCTTGTCATAGGAAGCCGCTATGAAAAACTATGTTCTTTAGTTATATTAACTATAAAAATTAGTTTGTCAACTAAAAATTTTAGTTCTTTGCAGTAACCAATTGAAACGGATATGAAAACACTTACTGCCAAAGAAGAAGAAATCATGGGATTTTTCTGGGAGAAAGGTCCGATGTTCGTCAAACAGCTGGTGGAACTTTACGAAGAGCCCCGGCCGCACTTCAATACCCTGTCGACCATTGTAAGGGGACTGGAAGAAAAGGGGTACCTGTCGCATACCGCGTTCGGTAATACCTACCAGTATCATGCTATAGTGTCGGAAGAGGAATTCCGGCGGAAAACTCTGCGTGGGGTCATCTCCAAATATTTCAACAACTCTTTTTTAGGTGCTGTTTCCTCGCTGGTGAAAGAGGAAGACATTTCAGTGGAAGAACTCAAAGAACTCATCCGTCAGGTGGAAGAGGGGCAGAACGAGAAACCACAATAAAACACGTCTGCCTATGGGAACCTTTTTAGTCTATATACTCAAGTCGGCTGTCTGCCTGGCGATGTTCTATCTGTTCTATCGCCTGCTGCTCAGCAAAGAAACTTTCCACCGTTTTAACCGGATGGCTTTGCTGGGAGTGATGCTGCTCTCGTGTCTGCTGCCTTTGGTAAAGGTGACGGTGGAACAGGCTTCGCCGGTAAATGCACAAGTGATGTCGATGGAAGACTTGCTGCTGATGTACCAATGGAATAGCGAAGCGGTGGTGGAAGAGGGAAGTCGTCCGTTCCACTGGCAGGAAGGGCTGGTGTTAGTCTATTTTGTGGGGTTGTTTTTTGTCATCGTCCGTCACCTCTGGTCGCTGGGACGCATGCTTTATCTCATTCGTCACAGCCGGTGTGAAAGGTTGGACAATGGTATCCGCTTGGTAGTCCACCGTCGCAAACTGGCTCCTTTCAGCTGGATGCGCTACATCGTGATTTCGGAAACGGACCTGAAGGAAAGCGGACATCACATTCTGGTGCACGAAATGGCTCACATCCATCACCGTCACTCATGGGATTTGTTGCTGACCGAAGCCTGTGCCTGGCTGCAATGGTTCAATCCGGCCATCTGGCTGCTCAAACAGGAGTTGCAGAACATTCATGAATACGAAGCCGACGAAGAAGTGCTCCGTCAGGGAATCAACGCGAAAGAATATCAAATGCTATTAATAAAAAAAGCCGTTGGCGCAAGGCTCTACTCTATTGCCAACAGCTTTAATCACAGTTCACTTAAAAAACGTATCACTATGATGATTCGAAAAAAATCCAATCCGTGGGCACGTGCCAAGTACCTTTATGTACTTCCGTTAGCAGCCGTTACCGTAGCTGCTTTTGCCCGTCCTGAAATCTCCAAACCTCTCGATGAGATTTCAAGTGTCAAAGTTAATGATTTATCGGCAGTTCTGGAAACGTATGCCGATAAAAATGTGTCGAACCCTGCCGAAAAGACCAAACTGAAGATGAAGGTGGTGGATGAGGAGGGAAAACCCATTATCGCGGCAACTGTACTTGTGGCGAATACGACCAACGGTACCCTTACCGACGAAAACGGTAATTTCACGCTGGAAGTCGGCAGCGACCAAAGCATCCAGGTGGCCTACATCGGTATGAGTACGGTTACCATGTCGGTCAAAGACTGTCTGAAGAAAGCCGACCAGACAATTGTCTTGACTGAAAGCGACACAAAGAAATATGTGAAGGTGGTAGCATCTGCTCCGCAAACTGTGGTGTCGGACGACCAGACGTTTAGCGTAGTGGAGCAGATGCCCGAATATCCGGGCGGTATGCGTGCTGGTCTGGAATTTATGGCACGCAATCTCAGGTATCCTACAAAGGCACGGGAAGCCGGTAAGCAGGGGCGTGTCATCGTGCAGTTTGTGGTAAGGAAAGACGGTTCACTGAGCGATTTCAAGGTGCTCTGTCCGGTCGACCCGTGGTTGGATGCAGAAGCTATCCGCGTAATCAGCACCATGCCGAAATGGAAGCCGGGTATGCAGGACGGAAAGCCGGTCAGCGTGAAATTTACTCTCCCGGTGACTTTCATGCTGGAGGGAACCAACAACAAGCCGAAGTCAGGCGACAATGATGTCGTAGTAGTGGGGTATGGAGTCCAGAAAAGCGAGGAATCAGTAGATGTGCCTACTATTAAACTCCATAATCCTATGGATGAATTGTCCATTACAGGAGATTTCAAAATAGATTCAGTGGGTAGTTCCAAAGCCTCCGGAGTGTCTCCGCTTGTCATTATGGACGGGCTGGAAGTGTCTGACGATGTGATAAAGAAGCTCAATCCGAACAAGATACAATCCGTCAGTGTGCTGAAGAATGAAGCCGCTACCGCAAAATATGGTAAGAAAGGAAAATTTGGCGTAATTCTTATTACTACCAAGAGGGAGTAAGACTATAGAGCAAAAATGGCAATAAAAGTATAAGTTTAAAGATTAATTTTTTCAAGAGCTGTAACTTGTATGGGCGAAGGCGAATAGTCGGCATGTTATAGTAAAAAACATGATATGGGCCTATTGGTGGAATTTATAACGTATATTTAATTCTGCCAATAGGTCTCTTATTTTGTAATGCTGTCTGTTCTATGCTTTTGTTCAACCTAACATGATATTTTTGTCAGATATTGATTGTTTCAGACAGATTTAATTGAACTTTAGTGTTTACAATAACTTATTTAAATTGCCAGCTGTTTGTTTGCATATCTTGATGAATTTTACGAATATTGCATATAATTTGTATATACGATATTGTTTGTTAAAGTTTGAATAGCTTTAATCTACTGAATATCAATATTTGTGGACTTTTTTGCATATAGATATTTTACAATTTTAATTCTGCTGGCATGATTCTATATTTAGGCTCGAATTAAAAAACAACTTAATCTGGTACAAACATAGGTATGGAAAACGAAAAAGAAATATTGCTCAGATTGTCAGAAGGTGATGAAAAGGCTTTCAGGCATATCTTCCGTACATATTATTCAAAAGTCAAATCCTTTTCATATGGTTTTTTAAAAGACAGAGACGAGGCAGAAGAACTTACTCAAATGATTTTCATAAAACTGTGGGAAAAGAAAGAAGCTTTTGCTTCTGTCAATAATTTTGATTCTTATATGTTTACCTTATCAAAATATACTATATTCAATTATATAGAAGCTCGTCATATTATTCCTGTAGAGATAGATGATGTGCCAGATGTTAGTGATACAACCACTCCTTATGATGAAATAGTGGCGAATGATTTAAAACTGCTTGTAGACTTGACAGTAAGTGAAATGCCTCCACAGCGTAAACAAATATTTCATTTGAGCCGTCAAGAAGGTTTGACAAACGATGAAATTGCTGTGAAGTTGGGAATACAGAAAAAAACTGTAGAGAATCATCTTAATTTGGCATTGAAAGAATTAAGGAATGTTATTGGTTTTATCGTTATAACATATATAATGTTAATGGAGTAGGGGTAACATAGAGTTTGTCTGTCTAAAATGAGAAAGAAGTATATAAAGATAAATTATGAGTTATATAAAACAAATACTTGATTATTTTTTTAAGCACGATATCCCGGAAAACTTGAAATCACGTGTATATCAAAGACTTTCTAATCCACGTGATGATTCTGAAAGGGATAAAGCGTTGAAACAGTTGTGGGATGAAATAGATATGGATACGTCTGAAGACTGGGAAGTGTCGTATAATCGGATTGAATCTGTAATGCATAAGAAAAGCAATAAGAATGCTCGTCTTCACTCTATTCAATATTGGGTTAGAATTGCTGCTGTATGGCTGATACCATTTATAATGATGTGTACTTCAGGATATTTTTTTATAAGCAGTATTAATTCTGATGAAGTTGGTGAACCTGAAATATCGTATGTTCAGTATTATGCCGAATTGGGCAGACGAGAGCAGGTAACATTGCCAGATGGAAGTAAAGTCTGGCTTAATTCTGGTAGTACACTTATATACCCTTCTACTTTTACCATGGCTGAAAGAGGAGTATATCTTAATGGGGAGGGATTTTTTGAGGTGACAAAAGATGCAGAGCATCCGTTTGTTGTAAATACACGTTTCCTCAAAATGCGAGTACTAGGTACTACATTTAATGTATCGGCCTACCCTGATGATAAGCAAGTCAAAACTACCCTTGAAACAGGGGCCTTGAAAGTAAGTCTTCTGAATGATACTACTATATCATATTATTTGAAACCTGATGATCAGCTGGTTTATATTCCTTCTACAAATAAAGTGGAATGTGTCAAAGTAAAAGCATCTGATTATTCCGATTGGCGTATGGGAGGCTTGTTCTTTAATAATACAGACTTTGAATATGCGATGCAGATTATCGAAAGGACATACGGGGTAAAAGTGCATATACGTACTTCCGTATATAACAAGCAGAAAATATACGTACACTACAATAAGCACGAATCTCTTGAAGATGTATTCCATATTCTTAAGCTAATGATTCCGGAACTTGATTATAGAATTTCAGGTAAAGAAGTTTATATTGAATGAAAAACATTGATATTTTGTATTATAAGAATATTATCGACTTTTATCTGAATGGTAATTTAAAGTGTAACTATTATTATAGGTGATACATTGAATTTCTTTGATGTCTATTTGGGGTAAGATAAAGCATTCTTGCTCTTAGTGAAAAAATAGATTGAATTTAGGACCTTAAAAACAATAAAGGTGTACGGGAGTGTATATGGATTCTACTTCTGTACACCTTTAACTTTTATTAATACAAATTCATTGGGTGTACTATGCATTTACATTGTCTTCCTTATGTACGTACAAAACAGATGTATTAAATTATTTAATCTAATATGAGATGAACATGAAAATCAACAAAGCATTAACCTTTGGAGTTGGCCTGATGCTGGCAGGTAGTATATCTGTCAATGCACAGAAAGTTTCTTTCAATGGAGAACAAGTATCATTGAAACAAGCTTTTCAAAAAATAGAATCTGTGTCAAAGTACAAAATTGCGTATAACGCAACTCAGCTTGATGTAAACAAGATTGTTATTCTTAATCAGAAAAATGTAGATGTACTGAAAGTGCTCGATGCAATCCTTGTAGGAACTGATTGTACTTATAAAATTAATGATGGATATATAGTAATTACTCCCGTTCAGAAAGGTACAGTAAGAAAGATCGAAGGAACCGTGAAGGACACGAAAGGTGAGCCGATTATTGGTGCTACAGTAATGGTAAAAGGTACTGCAACAGGAACAATTACCGATTTCGATGGAAATTTTTCTCTTGATGCAACAGATGGTGCTAACCTGGAAATTTCTTATGTGGGATACCAAAGTCAGCAAATTAAGGCAATCTCTGGAAAACTTTTAGCAGTAACATTGAAAGAGGATACAGAAATATTGGATGAGGTTGTGGTTGTAGGATATGGAACTCAGCGTAAACGAGATGTGACAACTTCTATAGCAAGTGTTCGTGCTAGCGATTTGAAAGGTCAGCCTGTGAGTTCTATGGCTGAAGCAATGGCTGGTAAGATGCCGGGTGTACAGATTACTCAAGGAACAGGTGCTCCGGGTTCTTCTTTACAAATAAAAGTTCGTGGTACGGGAACAATTACAGCCGGCACATCGCCTCTTTACGTTGTGGATGGTGTACCTTTAGCAAAAGACCAATTGAATACTTTTAATATGAATGATGTTGAAAGCATTGAAGTATTGAAAGATGCATCTTCTGCTGCAATTTATGGTTCAAGAGGCTCAAATGGAGTTGTTTTGATCACGACTAAAAAGGGTACTAGTGGTAAGACTACTGTAACTTATGGGGGATATTATGCATGGCAAAGTGTATCAAAGAAGATAGATATGCTGGATGCTTATGAATATGCGGAACTTGCCTATGATGCTCGTAATAATACTTATGTTGATAAAATGGAATCTATAAATCGTAAGCGTATTGCGGCAGGTAATTCTCCGTTACCATTTAGTATATCGGATAATAATGCATTGCGCTTGAAGAATTCTGGAAATGATTATAATACGATAGTTCCAATGGAGCTTATTCCATATCTGAATGGAACACCAGGATTAACCAATACTGATTGGCAGGATGAAATATATCGTACAGCTGGTATGCAGAATCATACAGTTTCTGCTTCTGGGGGTAGCGATAAGATTAAATATTATGTTTCGTTGGATTATTTAAATCAAGATGGTATCATTATTAATAGTGATTTTAAACGTTATGGTGCTCGATTGAATTTGGATGTATCGGAAGGTATTTTTAAATTCGGTATTACTTTAAATCCATCTTTGACTATAGAAAATAAAGTAAATTCTGATGGGGCTTATAATAGTAATGGGGGAGGTGTGGTAGCTTCTGCTCTGCATAGTTCCCCGATCTTTCCTGTTTACAATGATGATGGCAGTTTTTGTTTTGCACAAAATTCATGGAGTGCTGATACTGAAACAATTATGGATGATGGAAGTATAAAACGAGGAAATAGTCAGACTCAGGTTTGGAATCCTGTAGCTTTGGCAATGCTTCAGAAGGATGAAAAGAAGGCGTCAAGGATTTTTGGAAATATTTATGGTGAGGTTGCTTTCCTTCCCTCTTTGAAATATAGGGCAAATTTTGGAGTGGATCTTTATAATGATTCGGAAGATACATTCAGACCTTCTACTATCCCATTGTCTAATACAAAAGGAAATCCAGAGTCTATACCAGAAGCTACATCACAGACCAGCCGTATATATAACTGGGTTTTTGAACAGACACTATCTTATAATAAAAATTTTGGAGGACATTCAGTGTCTGTACTAGGAGGTTGGACAATGCAGTATCAAAGAGACGAAAGTAATTATGCTTTTGCAAACGGTTTTATTATAAATTCTATACCTACGCTTAATGCAGGAACCGTAACAAGAGGTAATTCCAATGCTTCAGAATGGTCTTTATTGTCTGCCCTAGCACGTATACAATATAATTATTTGGGTAAATATATGATAACAGGGGCTTTACGTGCTGATGGCGCTTCACGGTTTGGTAAAAATAATCGTTGGGGATATTTCCCTTCCGTTTCTCTTGGATGGCGTATTTCAGAAGAAAAATTTATGAATTCGCTTGAATTTATTGATGATTTAAAGTTAAGAGCAAGTTATGGTTTGACTGGTAATTTTAATATACCTAATTATGGAGCACAAGGAGAGTTGGCTTACTATAGCTATGTTTTGGGAGGTTCAAGTCCAGATGCAATTAAAGGTGCTGCTCCGAAGAGTATGCCTAATCCTGATTTGAAATGGGAAAAGACAGCTCAAGTTAATGTCGGTTTTGATGCTACATTATTTAAAAATCGCTTAACATTAGGTCTTGATTTGTATAATAGTAATACTTATGATCTATTGTTGAATGTTCCAGTTCCAATGACTACTGGTTATACTACAAGATTAGAGAATATAGGTAAAGTAAATAATAAAGGTATTGAATTTAATATTTCAACTAACCATCAGATGGGAGATGTTACTTGGAGTGCATATTTTAATATCTCAAAGAATATAAATGAGGTAAAAGCACTTGGACCAGGTAATGCAGATATAATATCTTCTGGATCTGTAGGTAATGCTTATTTTATAACTAGGGTAGGGGAACCAATCGGTTCATATTATTTACCAGTAGTAGAAGGTGTTTATAAAAATCAGGCGGAAGTAGATGCTTCATTGCATTATGTTGACTCTCCTTCAAATTATGGTTTAGCTGATACAAAACCTGGTGATTTTAAATTTAAGGATGTTAATGGTGATGGTATTTTGGATATTTCAGATACCGACAGAGCTATAGTCGGGAATTATATGCCTGATTTCGCTTATGGATTCGGTGCTAATATTGCATGGAAAGGAATAGATTTGGGAGTTATTTTCCAAGGTGTTTATGGAAATGAAATATTGAATTTGTCTCGACGTTATTTTTATAATCATGAAGGGAATATGAACAATTATAAAGGAGCATTGGATCGGTGGAAGTCTGAAGATAATCCAGGAAGTGGTATGAATGTTCGTGCTAATCGTGTAAGTAAAGGACAGAATGGAACAACTTCTACATGGCACGTTGAAGATGGATCTTATTTAAGAATAAAAAATATATCTTTAGGATATACATTCCCTATGAGTCTGGTAAATAAGGTTTGTTTACAAGCTGCTCGTATTTATTGTTCTATACAAAATCCATTTACATTTACTCGTTATGAAGGATATAATCCAGAAGTTTCTAATAGAAATTCTGTAACAACTAATGGAGAAGATTATGGAGTATATCCATTGGCCAGAACAATTTCTCTTGGAGTTAACCTTACATTTTAATTAATATTTAATTATTTAGAAATATGAAACGAATTATATCATATGTTTTTGCCGGTTTGATAATGACTGGTTGCAATGATTTTTTGGATTTGAAACCTATAGATTTCCCTACTGAAGAAACATTTTATAATGATGTAAAAGGTTTGGAAGGTGCTGTGATAGGAGTGTATGACGAACTTCAATCTAGTAGTCAGTATGGTGGTAATTTTATGACATTGATGGAAATTAGAGGTGACAATGTAATGGATGATAATTCTGGTGCTGGAGGTGGTGTCAGGTATCAGATAGAAGTTTTTACAGAAACTCCTGCTAATACAAATTTATCAGATGCATGGAGTTCACTTTATAAAACAATTTATCGTTGTAATCTTGTCCTTCATAATGTAGAATCCGTGAAAATGACAGAGGATAAATATAATGAAATAGTAGGACAGGTATCGTTTGTTAGGGCTTTATCTTATTTTAATTTAGTAAGATTATGGGGAAAGGTTCCATTGGTAACAGAGCCGCAAACAGTAGAAGATGCAAGGAACAATAAGCGTGAAGAGGTATCAGTTATTTATAATCAAATCATTGAAGACTTGAATGTTGCAAAATCATTACCAAGCGAATGGCCTGATGAGGAGAAAGGAAGGGTAACGTCTTATGCAGCATGTGCTTTATTGGCTAAAGTTTATTTATATATGGAGAATTATGATAAAGTATATGAAGAACTTACCCCTATTGTTTCTGTTATAAAAGAAGGTAAAGAATTGAGTTTAGTTCCAACACCTGAAACTTTTCCAAACAATCTTAAGACTAGTAAGGATATTATTTTTGCGGTTCAATATTTGAAAGGCGGCATAGGTGAGTCTGTTCATCAGAACAATCGTTATCGTAATAATGATAATGGTAATGTAATATCTTTACCGCAAAGTGAGTTTGAAAGTGATAATGATAATAGAAAGTTTCTTTTGGCTCCTACTGGTAGCGGTGAGAGACCGGGAAAGTTTGATACTCCTGCTACAAATAATGAAACAAGTTCTGATTTTCCGGTGTTGCGTTGTGCTGATGTAATGTTAATGTATGCAGAAGCGTTAAATGAATTATCTCAATCGCCTACTCAAGGTGCTTTAGATGCATTGAATGCAGTACGTAATAATGCAGGACTACCTGATAAAGAATTATCTGATTTTGTATCAAAGGAAAGTCTTAGAAAAGCGATTCATAAAGAACGACGTTTAGAATTAGCTTTGGAATGTGATAGATGGTTTGACATTGTTCGTACAAATATTTTTAATGAAGTTTTTGTAGGTGTTGATTCATATAGAGTTTTGTATCCTATTCCTCAAACTGAAATTGAAAATGTCAATGATAAATCTGATTGGCAGAACGAAGGATACATTATTGGATAAATTATTAATATGTAAAAATAAAATTAGGGTATTTAAATACCCTAATTTTATAATTAAAGGACTAAATTATGAAAAATACAATCTTGATATTTATTATTCTGTTTTCAAGTCAATTGTTTGCACAGACAAATGTTGATAATATATTGACAAAATTACAGACTTGTGATGAAAGCACTGTTTTAGTAGCTGCCCATCGTGGTGATTGGAGAAACTATCCTGAAAATTCTTTAGAAGGTATTAATAGTGCAATAGAAATGGGAGTAGATATTGTTGAGTTAGACTTGCAATGTACAAAAGATAGTGTTTTAATTTTAATGCATGATAATACATTAGACCGTACAACTACAGGTAAAGGAAACGTTAGCAAATATACTTTAGATGAAATTCGTAAATTAAATTTAAGAAATGGTTGTGCTATTAAAACAATTCATAAAATTCCAACTTTGGAAGAAGCTTTACTTCTTGTAAAAGGTAAAATATTGGTTAATCTTGATAAAGCAGACCGATATTTTGATATGGTTGTACCTTTATTAGAAAAGACAGGTACTACAAAACAGGTTATTATGAAGGGGAGAAAATCTGTGAAAGAAGTTAAATCTTTGTATGGGCATTATTTAAGGGATGTAATTTATATGCCGATTGTAGATTTAGACAATCAGAATGCTGAAATAGAAATTAATAAGTTTGTTTCTGATTTATCTCCTGTAGCTTTTGAGCTGCTTTTTGAAAAGGATTCTAACAAACTCCCATATAAAATTAAAGAGACTTTAAAAGGTAAGTCGTTAATTTGGTATAATACTTTGTGGAATACAATGGCTGGTGGACATGATGATGATATGTCTTTAGGTAATTTGGAGGATGGTTATGGTTATTTGATAGATAAGTTGGGGTGTAGAATCATACAAACTGATCGTCCAGCTTATTTGTTAACATATTTGAGAAGTCGGAATTTGCATAAATGATAGAAGAGTATAATTGAATTGAGTTATGTTGTTTTCTCTTTTATACAAAAGACGATATATGTGAATGATATAGCTAGATGTATATCAATGATATTTATTGCCTGCAAGATCTAAAAATTTTGTAGGCAATAAATATATGACTTTAAATGAAAAATCATGAATAAAATAAAAAATATTATTTTCGATTGGGGAAATGTGTTGATTGATGTCAGGCCTGAAAACTTTATAGAAGAGTGTAAAAAAGTAGGTGTGAAGTTTACAAATAGAGAAGTTAATAGTACTCATAAAGCTGGTTTTTTTCTCGAGCATGAAATGGGTGTGATTTCGGATAAACAATTTAGAAATGAATTTCGTTTATGTTCATCTTCAAACCTTACAGATGAGGAAATTGATTTTATATGGAATTCAATGCTTGGAAAAGTACCTCTTTATAAACTTGAATTATTGGTTTCTTTAAAAAGAAAATACAATTTGTATCTTCTTAGTAATACAAACTCTATACACTGGAATAGATATTCTGGAACAGTTTTTAGTTATAATGGATTAAATGTAAACGATATATTTGATGGAGTGTATTTGTCATATATGCTTCATTCCTCAAAGCCTGATGAACGAATATTTAAAATGGTTATTGAAGATAGCGGAATAGACGTGAATGAAACATTGTTTGTAGACGATTCATTAAAAAACTGCTATACAGCACAGCGGTTAGGAATGGAAGTTTTAAATTACATTCCTGGCAGTGATTTAAGATATTATTTATTAAAAGAATTGGAATAAATATGATATTAAAATCAGTAATAGACTTTTATAGAGTCTCAACACCAAAGTCTTGTAATTATAGTTCGTCTGAAGAAATAAAAAAGAAGATGCGGATTTACAAATGGTCAACTTTTCTTTCAGCAACATTTGGCTATGGTATGTATTATGTATGTAGATTAAGTTTAAATGTTGTGAAAAAGCCAATTGTAGAGGAAGGAATATTCTCAGAAACAGAGCTGGGTATAATAGGTTCTGTATTATTTTTTACTTATGCAATAGGAAAATTTACCAATGGTTTTATGGCTGATAGAAGTAATATCAATAGATTTATGTCAACGGGACTATTGATAACTTCTCTTGTAAATTTAGCTCTTGGTTTTACAAACTCTTTTATTCTTTTTGCCGTACTTTGGGGTATAAGTGGTTGGTTTCAGTCAATGGGGGCTGCATCTTGTGTTGTAGGGCTTTCTCGCTGGTTTGATGATAAAGAACGAGGCTCTTTTTATGGTTTTTGGTCTGCTAGTCATAATATAGGTGAGGCGCTTACTTTTATTATAGTAGCTTCAATTGTATCTGCATTAGGTTGGAGATATGGATTTTGGGGTGCTGGTCTGCTTGGTTTATTAGGTACTTTGATTATATGGAATTTTTTTCATGACTCTCCAGAGAGTAAGGGACTTCCTTCTAATATTAAGAAAGTTCAAACTACTGAAAATACAGCGGATTATAATGAGGCTCAAAAGCAAGTTCTATTAATGCCTGCTATATGGATATTAGCTTTATCAAGTGCTTTTATGTATATTAGTCGTTATGCAGTTAATAGTTGGGGAGTTTTTTATCTTGAAGCACAAAAAGGTTATAGTACACTTGATGCAAGTTTTATTATATCAGTTAATTCTGTATGTGGTATAGTTGGAACAGCTTTCTCTGGTTATATCTCAGATAAGTTGTTTAATGGGAGAAGAAATATTCCAGCATTGATATTTGGGTTACTTAATGTTGGTGCTTTATCTATATTTTTGTTAGTTCCTGGTGTACATTACTGGCTGGATGTTATTGCAATGATAATGTTTGGCCTTGGGATAGGTGTACTTCTTTGTTTCCTTGGAGGGTTAATGGCTGTGGATATAGCACCAAGAAATGCCTCTGGTGCGGCCCTCGGCGTAGTTGGTATAGCTAGTTATGTAGGTGCTGGAATTCAAGATGTAATGAGTGGAATATTGATAGAAGGAAATAAGACTATCGTAGATGGTCAAGATGTTTATGATTTTACGGCTATAAATTATTTTTGGATAGGTGCAGCGCTTTTATCTGTTATTTGTGCATTGTTAGTATGGAATGCAAAAGCTTCTAGAGAATAGATTTATAAAATTAGATATGTAATTAATAATAGGTTAAGCGAGTGCTTTGAAAAAAGGATTTCTAAAGTAAAAATTTCCTGCTTTTAGTCTCATGAATTAGTATAATTGAGACTAAAAACAGGAAATTTTATGTTTAGTTCTTGACCGTTCTTTCTCCCTGCTTTTTCGCATGGTTTCCCCCTTTCTTTTTCCATCCGCCTTTTTTGTTGCGGGAGAAATTCTTCACCTGTTTGCCTCCTTCTTTTCTGGAAGTGCGGGGAGCATATACCGGACCTTCGCCCAGTTCTTCAGGTACGGGGAGTTTGTAAATATCTTTTCCTAAGAATGTTTCGATTTGCTTGAAACGGGTCTGTTCGGTTTCACTTACAAAAGTGATGGCGCATCCGTCGTTGTTGGCACGGGCCGTACGTCCGATGCGGTGTACGTAGTCCTCGCTATCATGCGGCACGTCGTAGTTGATGACCAGGCGGATGTCGTCGATGTCGATCCCACGGGCCACGATGTCGGTAGCCACCAGGATGTCGATGCGGCGGTTGCGGAACTCATGCATGATTTCTTCGCGCTGGCTTTGCTCCAGGTCGGAGTGCATTTCGCCCACGTTCAGCTTCATGCGTTTCAGGGCCTTGGTCACTTCTTTCACCTTCAGCTTGGAAGAGGCAAAGATGATGACACGCTCCGGTTGCTGGGACTGGAACAGCGACTGGATGATGCCCAGTTTCTGTGCCTCGTAGCAGATGTAAGCGGCTTGAATGATTTTTTCCGCCGGCTTGGATACGGCCAGTTTCACTTCCACCGGGTCGTGAAGAATGGTCTTGGCCAGTTGCTGGATTTTGGTCGGCATGGTGGCGGAGAACATAATGGTCTGCCGTTCCTTGGGAAGATACTTGACAATCTGCATGATGTCGTCCGAGAATCCCATATCGAGCATGCGGTCTGCTTCGTCGAGGATGAAGAAAGATACTTTCGACAAGTCCACATAACCTAAGCTTAAGTGGCTGATCAGACGTCCCGGAGTAGCGATTACTACATCCGCTCCCAAAGTCAGCCCTTTCTTTTCCTGCTCAAAACGGATACCGTCGTTTCCTCCATACACCGCCACGCTTGACACCGGCATGAAATAGGAGAAACCCTCCATCTGCTGGTCAATCTGCATGGCCAGTTCGCGGGTGGGCGACATGATGATACAATTGATGGCATCCTCTGGATAACCTCCCTTGCTCAACTGGTTCAACACCGGAAGCAGGTAGGCCGCCGTTTTTCCCGTACCTGTCTGGGCCACGCCAATCAGGTCTTTCCCTTCCAGGATGACAGGGATGGTATGTTCCTGCACGGGCGTACATTCCTGGAAATTCATTGCGTCCAAGGCATCGAGGACGCTATCTTCTAAGTTCAGTTCCGAAAACTTCATATAGTAATGTTATCTTGTCATTATAATTTGCCGCGTTCGTCCAGATAGGAATCCTTGAATCCTAAAAAATACAACACGCCATCCAGTCCGATGGTATTGATGGCCTGTTGCGCATTAGCCACGACCTTCGGTTTGGCATGGAAGGCGATTCCCAGTCCTGCCGTAGAAAGCATGGGCAGGTCGTTGGCTCCATCGCCCACGGCAATTGTCTGTGCGATGTCCACGTTTTCTACCTGTGCCAGCAGGCGGAGCAATTCCGCCTTTCGTTTTCCGTCTACGATGTCACCTAAATAGCGGCCGGTTAGCTTGCCATCCACGATTTCCAGCTGGTTGGCATAGACATAGTCAATGCCGAATTTCTCTTTCAGGTAGTTGCCGAAATACGTGAAACCTCCCGACAAAATGGCAATCTTGTATCCGTAGCGTTTGAGGACGAACATCAGACGTTCCACTCCTTCGGTAATTGGGAGGTGTTCGGCAATGTCGCGCATCACGCTTTCATCCAGTCCCTTGAGCAGGGCTACCCGTTCCTTGAAACTTTCGCAGAAGTCGATTTCGCCACGCATGGCTCTTTCCGTGATGGCTTTCACTTGGTCGCCCACACCGGCCCGTATGGCCAGTTCGTCGATGACCTCCGTTTCAATGAGGGTGGAATCCATATCAAAGCAGATGAGTCGGCGCATACGGCGGTACATATTGTCTTGCTGGAAAGAGAAGTCCATGCCCAGTGAAGCACTGAGCTGCATGAGCTGGCTTTGTAGCTCTTCACGGTCTTTGGGAGTACCTCTCACCGAAAATTCGATGCAGGCTCTCACGTTTGCCTTTTTCTCGTCCAGGGGAATACGTCCGGTCAGACGACGGATACCGTCGATGTTCAGTTGTTGCTCTGCTAAAAGCTTGGTAGCACCGGCAATCTGTTGTGCCGTAAGTTTTCTGCCCAATAGCGTCAGAATGTAGCGGTTCTTTCCTTGCAGGTTTACCCACGTTTCATACTCTTCGTCGCTGATAGGATAGAAGCGGATATTGATACCCAAGTCAGAAGCCTTGAAAAGCAATTCCTTCATGATATTTCCGGAATCCTGATCGGAACATTTGAAAAGAATACCCAGTGACAAGGTACTGTGAATGTCAGCTTGTCCGATGTCCATAATGTCTACCTGATATTTAGACAAGATGGCAGTCACCGATGCGGTCAGTCCCGGTCGGTCCACTCCGCTGATGCGGATTAATATCAATTCGGTTTTGTTTTCCATGGTTGTCTGCTTGCGTGTTTCTGGGCAAATGTACAAATTATCTTCTATCCACGGGCATAAAAAGCACAAAAAAAGCCATTCCTGCATACCTGCAAGAATGGCTTTCCTTATTTTATGGGGGAAAATCAGATCATTTCCACGCTTCGTTTTACAAAGTTGGTCAGGGCTTCACCCTTCAGCATGTTGTTTTGCAACAAGGCCAGGTCGATAAGCTGGTGAACCACTTTGTTGCCGACAGCATAACCGTTCAGGATGTTTTCCTTTTCGGTCTTTTGCGCTTCAATCTTCTTTTCTACCTCACTCAGTTCGTCTTTTTCGGCAGTCGGGATTTCTTCATCTTTCTTTCCTTCCTGTGCTTTCTGGAGTTCGTTACGACGGAGAGTCAGCATGGCGATTTCAGATTCTACTGGTACGAGTTTTTCCGCACAAGCTGTTTCGGCATCGCTCAATACCTGCTTGATCAGGCGGTGGTCGCTATTCAATACCAGGTTGAACATATCGGGCATTTCACCATAGAAACTCATGCCCGGCTGGATGCTGGCCATGTCTTTCATACGGCGCATGTATTCAGCCTGTGTGATGACAATCGGCGCATTGTTTTCGCCCAGTGCGTGTGCTTCTACGTGGAATTCTGTTTTCTTTACCTTCGGCATCTGTCCCTTGAACAAAGAACTGAGCACTTCTTGTTTGTCGTGCGGAAGTTCTTCACCCTTCTGGCCTTCCTTCACAATCAGGCGGTCTACGATGTCGCTATCCACACGGGTGAAGTGACTCTTTTCGAACTTCTGTTCCAGCATGTTGATCATCGGTACGTCCAGCTGGCCGTCCATGAGCAATACGTTGTAGCCTTTGTTCTTGGCCGCATCGATGTAAGTGTACTGTTCGTCCAGGTTGTTGGCATAGAGGTAAATCAGGCTGCCGTTCTTGTCGGTCTGATTATCCTTGATCAGTGTCTGGTATTCTTCGAAGGTGTAATATTTGTTGTCTGTATCCTTGAACAAAGCAAACTTGGAAGCCTTTTCATAGAAATCTTCCTGAGTCAGCATACCGTAGTTGATGAAAATCTTCAGGTCGTCCCATTTCTCTTCAAATTCCTTACGGTCGTTCTTGAAGATAGATTGTAAGCGGTCGGATACCTTCTTCGTGATGTAAGTAGAAATCTTCTTCACGTTCGAATCGCTCTGCAAGTAAGAACGAGATACGTTCAACGGAATATCCGGAGAATCGATGACACCGTGAAGCAAGGTCAGGAAGTCGGGCACGATACCTTCTACTGAGTCGGTCACATATACCTGGTTGCAATACAACTGAATTTTGTTACGTTGCAAGTCGATGTTGCTCTTGATCTTCGGGAAGTAGAGCACACCGGTCAGGTTGAACGGATAGTCTACATTCAGGTGAATCCAGAACAACGGTTCGTCGGCCATCGGATACAGGTCGCGGTAGAATTTCTTGTAATCCTCTTCCTTCAAGTCCGACGGTTTCTTGGTCCAGATAGGACAAGTGTCGTTAATCAGGTTGTCTTCATCCGTTTCTACCTGCTTGCCGTCTTTCCATTCCTTCTTTTTGCCAAAGGCTACCGGTACGGCCAGGAAGTGACAATACTTGGTGAGCAAGCCCTGCAAGCGAGATTCTTCCAGGAATTCCTTGCAATCTTCATCCACGTGCAGGATGATGTCGGTTCCACGGTCGCTACGTTCTGTTTCTTCAAGGGTAAACTCAGGACTTCCGTCGCAACTCCATTTCACGGCTTTGGCACCTTCCTTATATGAATATGAAAGAGTTACGATATCTACCGTCTTGGCTACCATGAAGGCTGAGTAGAATCCCAGACCGAAGTGACCGATGATGGCATTGGCATCGTCCTTGTATTTTTCCAGGAAGTCATTTGCTCCTGAGAAGGCAATCTGGTTGATATACTTGTCGATTTCTTCGGCCGTCATACCCAGACCACGGTCGCTGATGGTGATGGTACCGTTTTCCTTGTCCACTTTTACACGTACCGTCAAATCGCCCAGTTCACCTTTAAAATCGCCCGTAGCGGCCAGTGTCTTCAATTTCTGAGTTGCATCCACCGCATTGGAAACCAGTTCACGGAGGAAAATTTCATGGTCGCTATACAAGAACTTCTTTATGATGGGGAATATGTTTTCTGTTGTAACCCCGATATTACCTTTTTGCATATCTCTTTGTTTTTTATGATTGTTCGAATAAATTTTTTTCCAGTCCTTACACAAAAAAAATGCCAGATACGTTTGTACCTGACATTTTGTCTGTATACCGAAATTCTGTCAGAATTCCGTTATGCTTTTTCTACTTTCATTTCTACTCCGTCACCTTGGGCGTTCATGTACACATGCAAGGTATCGCCCGCCTGCGGTTCTTCGTTGATAATCAGCTCTGCCAGTCCGTCTTCCAGGTGGTTCTGGATGGAGCGTTTCAACGGGCGGGCACCGAACTGTACGTCGTAGCCTTTTTCTGCCACGAAACGCTTGGCCTCCTGGTCGAGCAGGAGATGGTAGCCACAACCTTCGATACGCTTGTAGAGTCCTGCCAGCTCGATGTCGATGATTTTCTCCAGTGAAGCAATATCCAGCTGGTCGAAGGTCACGATTTCATCCAGGCGGTTGATGAATTCGGGAGCGAACGATTTGTTCAAGGCCTTGCGAATCACGCTATTGGCATGTTCTTTCTCGTTCTCGCCGGTCTGTGCCGTGAAACCGATGCCTTTGCCGAACTCCTTCAACTGGCGTGTACCGATGTTGGACGTCATGATGATAATGGTATTCTTGAAATCTACGGTCCGTCCTAAGCTATCCGTCAACCGGCCTTCGTCCATCACTTGCAACAACATGTTGAACACGTCGGAGTGGGCCTTCTCGATTTCATCCAGCAATACGATGGAGTAGGGATGACGGCGTACCTTTTCCGTCAGTTGTCCCCCTTCTTCGTAGCCCACGTATCCCGGAGGAGCTCCGATCAGACGTGACACGGTGAATTTCTCCATGTATTCGCTCATATCGATACGGATAATGGCGTCGGTAGTACCGAACATGTTCTTGGCAAGCTCTTTCGCCAGATGCGTCTTTCCTACACCCGTCGGTCCTAAGAAAAGGAACGTACCGATAGGCTTGTTCGGGTCCTTCAGTCCCACACGGCTCCGCTGGATACTTCTTACCAGTGTCTCTACCGCCTTGTCCTGTCCGATAACCTTCGAAAGCAATGCCTGCTTCATCCCCTTCAACCGTACACCTTCCGCTTGCGCCATACGTTGCACGGGTACACCCGAAATCATGGACACCACTTCCTCTATCTGTGGTGCGTCCACCGTTTCCCGGTTGTCCTTCAACTTTTCTTTCCATTCATTTTTCAGGCGTTCCAATTGCTCCGTGTACTGGTTTTCACGGTCACGGAAGCTGGCGGCCAGCTCGAAGTTCTGCAAGCGAATGGCCTCATTCTTATGTTGCTGCGCTTCCTCAATCAATCGTTCCTGCTCCTCAATTTCCTGAGGTACGGAGATGTGAGTGAGGTGGATGCGAGAACCCGCTTCGTCCATAGCGTCGATGGCCTTGTCGGGGAAATAGCGGTCGGTCACATAGCGGTCGGTCAGGCGTACGCAAGCCTCCAGCGCCTCGTCCGTATATGTCACGTTATGGTGTTCCTCGTATTTATCCTTGATGTTCCGGAGAATCTGCAAGGTCTCTTCCGGTGAGGTCGGTCCTACCAGCACTTTCTGGAAGCGGCGTTCCAATGCCCCGTCTTTTTCGATGTTCTTGCGATACTCGTCGAGGGTGGTGGCCCCGATGCATTGGATTTCTCCACGTGCCAGTGCCGGTTTCAGCATGTTGGCCGCGTCCATGGAACCAGCCGCCGAGCCGGCTCCCACGATGGTATGTATCTCATCGATGAACAGAATGACGTCAGGATGTTTCTTCACTTCTGTCAGAATGGCACGAATGCGTTCTTCAAATTGTCCGCGATACTTGGTTCCGGCCACTACCGCCGTCATGTCGAGCGAAACGATGCGCTTGCCGAACAGGGCACGCGAAACCCGCTTCTCCACGATACGGAGCGCCAGTCCTTCGGCAATGGCCGATTTTCCCACACCCGGCTCACCAATCAGAATCGGGTTGTTCTTTTTGCGCCGGCTCAGAATCTGTGCGATACGTTCAATTTCCTTCTCACGGCCTACCACGGGGTCAAGTTTCCCACCTTCGGCTGCCTTGGTCAGGTCGATACCGTAATTGTCGAGGTAGGGCGTGCCACCGTCCGCTTGTTTCTGTTCGGTCTGCGTGGCCTGGCGGTTGGCGGAAGAACCGAAGCCATCGTTGTTCTTGTCCGCGTTTCCGCGACGTCCGATGCCTTCCTCTTCTTCGTCATCATTGAAATCCAGTCCGTCAAAAGGAGTTTCCTCCTGCTTTAGACGGTCTATTATCTTTTCGTAAGTTACGTCGTTCTTTTCCAATATCTTATATGCGTTATTCTGGTTGTCTCTCATAATGGCCAATAAAATATGCGGGGTGTCCACTTTCTCGTCATTCATCAATCGTGCCTCTAGTTTGCTTAATGTCAAAATTTTTGATGCTTCCTCGCTGAATGAGATGTCCTGTGAGTAGTTCTCTAGAATGGACTTCTCCCGTAATTGTGTTTCTAGTTCGTTCTTGATACCTTTCAGGTCGAGGTAGAACGATTTCAATATTTCGGCGGCTTTACACTCTCCATCGCGCAAGATGCCCAATAGCAGATGTTCCGGTTCGATATGGTCGTTCTGAAGGCGGTTGGCCTCCTCTTTCCCGTAAACGACGATGTCGGACACTTGTTGTGTAAATTCGTTGCTCATCAAATTCATATCTTCTCCAATTGTTTATATTCAAAATAGGCTTGCAAATATACATTATTATAAAGACTCTTCATCAAGTCTTTCTTTCTATTTAACAAAATGCGTGCCACATTTCCTACAAGTGTCTCCAAATGCAGGCTTATACGTATTTTTTGGTGGAAAAGTTTTTGTATATCCGCTAAAAGTCGTACTTTAGCATGGTTTTTTACAAGCCTTGAAAGGAAGTATAATTAATAATGTATTAAATGCAAGAACAAGACAGAATTATAAAAATCAACATCGAAGAGGAAATGAAGTCGTCGTACATTGATTACTCCATGTCAGTAATCGTGGCACGCGCCCTCCCTGATGTAAGAGACGGATTCAAGCCGGTTCACCGCCGTATTCTTTACGGAATGATGGAACTGGGAAATACATCCGACAAACCGTATAAAAAAGCAGCCAGAATCGTAGGTGAAGTACTGGGTAAGTATCACCCTCACGGCGACTTGTCTGTATATGGCGCCCTGGTGCGTATGGCACAGGACTGGGCGATGCGTTATCCGCTGGTCGACGGTCAGGGTAACTTCGGTTCTATCGACGGAGATAGTGCCGCCGCTATGCGATATACGGAGGCTCGTCTGAAGAAGATTGGTGAGGAGATGATGCAGGACCTTTACAAGGAAACTGTAGACTTTACCAACAACTTCGACGATACGTTGCAGGAACCTACCGTCATGCCGACCCGTATCCCGAACCTGCTGGTGAACGGTGCTTCAGGTATCGCCGTAGGTATGGCTACCAATATGCCGACACACAACCTGCGTGAAGTCATTGACGCTTGCGTGGCATACATCGATAACAATGAAATCGACGTAGACGGCCTGATGCAGTACATCAAGGCACCTGATTTCCCGACCGGAGGATATATTTATGGTATCAGCGGTGTGCGCGATGCCTACGAAACCGGACGCGGACGTGTGGTAATGCGTGCCAAGGCCGAAATCGAATCGCATCCTACACACGATAAGATTGTAGTGACCGAGATTCCGTATGGTGTGAACAAGGCTGAGCTGATCAAGAGCATCGCTGATTTGTCGAACGACAAGAAAATCGAAGGCATTTCGAATGTGAACGACGAAACCGACCGCGAAGGTATGCGTATCGTCATCGACATCAAGCGTGATGCCAACGCCAGCGTGGTGCTCAACAAGCTTTACAAGATGACCATGCTTCAGACTTCTTTCGGTGTGAACAACGTGGCCCTGGTTCATGGCCGTCCACGCCTGCTCAACCTGAAGGAACTGATCAAATATTTCGTGGAACACCGTCACGAAGTGGTAATCCGCCGTACACGTTACGACTTGCGCAAGGCCAAGGAACGTGCGCACATCCTGGAAGGATTGATTATCGCTTCGGACAACATTGACGAGGTAATCCGTATTATCCGTGCCGCCAAGACTCCGAACGAAGCTATCACGAACCTGATGGCCCGCTTCAACCTGAGCGAAATCCAGGCTCGTGCTATCGTAGAAATGCGCTTGCGCCAGCTCACCGGACTGATGCAGGACCAGCTCCATGCCGAATACGAAGACCTGATGAAGCAAATCGCTTACTTCGAAGAAATTCTGAGCAACGAGGAACTTTGCAAGAAGGTTATCAAGGACGAGCTGCTTGAAGTGAAAGAAAAATACGGCGACAACCGTCGTTCGGAAATCGTATATGCTTCGGAAGAGTTCAATCCGGAAGATTTCTATGCCGATGACGAAATGGTCATCACCATCTCGCACATGGGATACATCAAGCGTACACCGCTTTCTGAGTTCCGTGCGCAGAACCGTGGCGGCGTAGGCTCGAAGGGAAGTGAAACCCGTAACGAAGACTTTATCGAACATATCTATCCGGCTACTATGCACAACACGCTTCTGTTCTTCACGCAGAAGGGTAAGTGCTACTGGCTCAAGGTATATGAAATTCCGGAAGGCAACAAGACTTCGAAGGGACGTGCCATCCAGAACCTGCTGAACATTGAGGCAGACGATGTGGTAACGGCTTACCTGCGTGTGAAGAACCTGAACGACACGGAATTCATCAATAGTCACTATGTACTCTTCTGTACGAAGAACGGTGTCATCAAGAAGACGTTGCTCGAACAGTATTCTCGTCCGCGTCAGAATGGTGTGAACGCCATTACTATCCGCGAAGACGACCGTGTGATTGAAGTACGTATGACTAACGGAAACAATGAAATCGTGATTGCCAACCGTAACGGTCGTGCCATCCGTTTCCATGAAAGCGCGGTACGCGAAATGGGACGTACAGCTACCGGTGTACGCGGTATCACACTCGATGAAGACGGTCAGGATGAGGTAATCGGAATGATCTGTATCAAAGATCCTGAAACAGAAACCATCATGGTGGTATCTGAAAACGGTTACGGTAAGCGTTCGGACATTGAAGACTACCGCAAGACCAACCGTGGCGGAAAGGGTGTGAAGACACTGAACATTACGGATAAGACCGGAAGTCTGGTAGCCATCAAGTCGGTAACCGATGAAAACGACCTGATGATTATCAACAAGTCGGGCATCACCATCCGTCTGAAGGTGGCCGATGTGCGCATCATGGGACGTGCCACACAGGGTGTGCGCCTGATTGACCTTGAAAAGCGCAACGACCAGATTGGTTCCGTATGTAAGGTAGCTTCTGAAAATGAAGAAGAGGAAGTGCAGGACGAAGCAACTCCGGCAACGGACATCCAGCCCGCCGACGGAGAAACCATTCAGCCTGTTACGGACGAACCGAATGAATAATCCGGACAAAAACTAACTTGAATATTTGTATTACTAAATTTAAACCTTATGAAAAAAGTATTATTCTCAGCCGCTTTGTTCTTTACCGCATGTGCTGTTTCTGCTCAGGAAAGCGTGGTAAAGGAAGCTAAATCTGCCAAGAGCGATCCCGTGAAGGCAGCACAAATCATCGAACCTGCTTTGACAGATCCTTCTACCGCCAATGATCCTGAAACATGGAAACTGGCTGGTGATTTCCAGAAGTCTATCTATGACGACGAAAACATGAAATTGTATTTGCCGGGTGGTCAGGCTGATACCGCTAAATTGTATAACAGCTTGGCTAAAATGTTCGAATACTACACAAAGTGTGACGAAGTAGAACAGGCTAAGGTACAGAGCGGCGAATTGAAGAAACCGAAATTGAGAAAGAAACTGGCTAAGACATTGGCTACCGTACGTCCTCAGTTGACTAACGCCGGTTCTGACGCTTACAATGCAGGTAACTATGCCAACGCTTTGAAGTTCTTCGGTTTGTATGTAGACGCTCCGCAGAACCCGTTGTTCGCCGATGAAGATGCCGTAAAGAACGACACATTGACTCCGTTGATTGCCAACTATGCCGCTCTTGCCGCTAATTCATTGAAAGACAATGCAGCCGTAATCAAATACGCTACTATCGGTAAGGAACACAAAGAAGAAGGTTACCGTTCATTGATGTGCCTGGCAGAAGCTTACGGAAAAGGTGAAACTCCTGACTCAGCAAAATGGTTGACTACTATCCAGGAAGGTGTAGAAAAATTCCCGTCACAGGAATACTTCATCGGTAACCTGATGGACTACTACATCCAGAAAGGTAAGATTGACGAAGGTCTGGCTCAGATGGATGCCATACTGGCTAAGAACTCTACTCCGTACTTCATGTACGTGAAGGGTGTGCTTCAGTATGAAAAGAAAGACTACGAAGGTGCCATCGCTACATTCAACCAGATTATTGCAGAAGGTAAGGATTTCGTAGCTGAAGCTTATTCTAAGATTGGTGACTGCTCATTCTTCCCGGCTCAGGAAATCGTAGAAGAAAACTCTAAGCTTTCTATGGACGATCCGAAGTATGCTACCAACGAAGCTAAGATTAAGGAACTGTACGAAAAAGCACTTCCTTTCTACGAAAAAGCAAAAGAAGCTAAACCAGACAACCGTCAGTTGTGGGGCCAGTACTTGTTGAACATCTACTGGAAGCTTGATAAGGAAAAATACAACGCTCTTGAAAAAGAACTGGGTTACTAATATATAATAAGGTATACGGACCGCCCGCCTGAGGCGAGTGGTTTGCAGACCTTGGGGAACCCTGAAGAAAGAAACTCCTTTGCGTGGCTAGAACGATGCCCTCAAAGGAGTTTTTGTTTTGCTCCGCCGTGATGATAAACGCGACGTTTTTATTTGTATCTTTGTGCATACCCCATTCACAAAAAACGAGAAGAGAGATGACAACAGAACCTACAACCTCACGCCATAACCCCATGAAAGTCATATTCAATTACCAGAATGTGTTTTTCAGCTTTTTCTATGACGATGCCGATGCGTGCGTGCACCGTTCCAGAGAATACGCCATGAACTATGTCTTGTCGGGCGAGATGGTGCTCGACGACGGGCACCGGCAGATACACGTGGGAAAAGGAGAGTGCGTGTTCATTCCGCGCGACCATCGTGTGACCATGTACAAGAAAGCCTCGGGCGGGGAGCAGTATTGCGGAATTTACATGTGCTTCACCCGCTCCTTCCTTCGGGAGATGTACGGAAAGTATGCCCGCCACACGGACAAGGCAGAGCATGTGGAGAGGTTCGTGCCCGGCGTGATGAAACTTCCTCCTTCGGCTGAGATTGAGAGCCTGTTTGCTTCGATGACACCTTACTTCAATCCGGAAGTGAAACCGCAGGACGACGTGATGCACCTGAAGTTGCAGGAAGGATTGCTGGCCCTGCTTCATACCGATAAGCGCTTCATGACCGCGTTGTTCGACTTCAGCACACCGTGGAAGATGGACATTCTTGACTTCATGAACGAGAACTACATGTACGAGTTCACCTTAGAGGAGCTGGCGCATTACACGGGACGTAGCCTGGCCACCTTCAAGCGCGACTTCAAGAAGGTGAGCGCGCTGACACCCGAGAAATGGCTGATTCGCAAGCGCCTGGAAGTGGCCTATCACCTGCTGAAGGAAGAACGGCGGAAGGTGGTCGATGTCTATGCGGAGGTGGGCTTTAAGAACCCTTCGCATTTCTCTACGGCCTTCAAGAAACGCTACGGCATTCCGCCCACGGCACTGGCCGCTCCCTCGTGCATTTGAACTTTTCAGAAACGATATTTGAGCCTCACGGAAATGTCTCTGTGGGGCTTTTGTGTTATTTTTGCCTTCGTAGAATAATAGAGTGATAACTATATGGATATATTGTGGAAGACGTTGTGCACGGCATCGGCGGCTTGGCTTCTGACTACGGGCAGCCTGCTTGCCACAACGGACGGTTTAAAATCGGAGATGAAGATGGAAAAGAGTTTGAATTTGACACACGAATGGGACAAGGTGTTCCCGTTGAGCAACAAGGTGAACCACCGGAAAGTGACTTTTACCAACCGCTATGGCATTACGCTGGCGGCCGACATGTACGTGCCCAAGCAGGCCGAAGGAAAACTTCCGGCCATAGCCGTGAGCGGGCCTTTCGGAGCGGTGAAGGAACAATCGTCGGGCCTGTATGCCATGACACTGGCAGAACGCGGATTCCTGACCATTGCCTTCGACCCCTCGTACACCGGTGAGAGTGGGGGCGAACCCCGCTATGTGGCGTCTCCGGACATCAATACGGAGGACTTCTGTGCGGCGGTGGACTTCCTTTCTATTTGTGAGCAGGTAGATGCCGACCGTATCGGCATACTGGGCATCTGCGGATGGGGAGGCATGGCACTGAATGCGGCGGCCATCGACACGCGCATCAAGGCTACCGTTACCGCTACGATGTACGACATGAGCCGGGTGAATGCCAACGGCTATTTCGATGCCATGGATGCCGATGCGCGCTATGAGCTTCGCAAGCAGCTCAACGCCCAGCGTACGGAAGACTACCGCAAGGGTACGTATGCGCTGGCCGGTGGGGTGGTAGACCCGCTTCCCGACGATGCTCCCCAGTTTGTGAAAGACTATTACGGATATTACAAGACACCGCGCGGCTATCACAAGCGTTCGCTGAACTCCAACAACGGGTGGAACAAGACTTCCTCCTTGTCGTTCATGAACATGCCCATCCTGTCGTATAGCGACGAGATACGTAGTGCCGTGCTCATGATTCACGGAGAGAAAGCCCATTCGCGCTATTTCAGTGAAGATGCCCTCAAGAAGCTGAAGGGCGACAACAAGGAGTTGCTGATTATTCCGGGAGCCAATCACGTCGACCTGTACGACCAGTTGGATGTGATTCCTTTTGACAAGATTACGCACTTCTTCCAGACGTATCTGAAGTGATGCGTATTGTATAGAGACGGGAAAGCCCGGTTGCCGAAACAATCAGCAGCCGGGCTTTTTGTGCGTGCGAGGGCATTTTTCAGCCTATGCAACTGGTGATACCCAGTGTGGTACCGATGGCGGTCAGGATGGTGACCAGTGTCTGAATGACGATTTTCCAGATGTTCTTCTTGTCGTTTTCCATACGTGTGATAGTGTTGTGTGAATAAAAAAGTGAAACTTACATCAGGCTGATTATTCCGTTTTTCCTGTAGAATATTCAGTCAATTCTTGTAGGCGGCAACGTTTGCGTAACTCAGCGTTACTCCATGTTTTGGTGTTGCGTACATTCAAGTGTACGTCTTTTACATAATTAGTGGGGTTGTAAACATCGCGTGTAGGAGCACCTTCTCCCGAAATGCCTAACGAAAACAGTCCTAAATCTCCCAGACGGACTGACTTTCCATCGAGTACCAGCTCTTGTAAACAAGAGAGCATATCAATGAGTACTCCGTGAATCACTCCGCGTGAGTAGGGAGAATTGTGTTCTGACATGTGGGTTACGAAATCCTCAAAATCAATTGTACGGTCTTGTACGGCACGGGCGTACCATCTTGTTTCAGGAGTTTCAGGGTCATTGATGGGGTACTTTAATTCCACGAGCCGATACTTTAAAATTCCAGTTGTCATAATCTTTTGTGTTTGTATGATGGTTTAATGATTTATTTAACTGACACAAAGATACCTCCTGCTACCGTGATTCCCAAAAACGAGAAAGCATCAAGGTGTGAAAATCAGTTAATGAAATATCCTTTTTTATAGAATACCGTTTTACGGAACGGTAAACCTGCTTTTTTGCTTGTGAAAACTATATTTTGCATGTGCAGGTAATATTTGCTGACTCTCCCTTTTTTGTCACGTCTAAAAAAGAAGCCAGTCTTTTTGAGGTTATTATGATGAACGTGACAATGTGACAAATGACAATCACAAAATGACAAAACGAGAAAATCAGTTTCAATTTTATATTATATATATTAATATATATAATATAAGTATATATATGTCTCTATATATCCTTTGTCATTTGTCACAATTGTCACATTATTATCAGAGAAGACATCGAGAAACATTATGGCTTCATTATAAAAAACTTTTGAGCATTTGTAGCAATATGTTTTTATTTATGGAAAATATTTATCTTTGTGGAAAGATAAAAACTCATGAGGTATTCATGAGAGATATAAAAAACGATAATAAATATATAGCGCAATGGCAACGAAAAATGTAAGAAGCATTGAAGAACAAGTGGAGGACTGGTGTAAGACGCAGTTACGTAGTATTAAATATTATACAAAAACCGAAAGTATCAATTCTGAAATTGAAGAGGCCTTGCGCAAGGCTCCCAGTAAAAGTGGAGGTGAAGGAGCAAACTATCCGGATATAAAATGCTTTTTGGAAACTTCCGATATGCGTCGCATTCCTGTAATGATTGAAGTAAAAGGGAGAAAGGGAGATCTTATAAAGTGCGATAAGAATGGAGATATTTGTAACCTGAATAAAGATAAAGAACCTCATTATGGTAATATTGCTAAGTATGCCGTCAATGGAGCCGTTCATTATGCCCATGCCATTTTGAACAATACGGAATCATATAAAGAAGTTGTGGCCATAGGCGTGAATGGATATGATACTTCCATAGGTCGGATTTTATGAAATGGGAGTGTACTATGTATCAAAAGAAAATTTATTTGTTCCGAAGAAAGTTGGTGAATATACAGATCTTTCTTTTCTTTTACCAGAATACGTAAATGGATTTATCAAAGATATTGATAAACTTTTTCTTACTGATTCTGAGATTGAATTAAAGAAAATAGAACTGGAGGATGATATTGAACGTCGACTTAAAGTGATTAACCAGAAAATGCACGATGAAGATTACGGACAAAAAATAGATGTAGGTCAACGTGTTCAGTTAATTACAGGTTTGGTAATGGCTGGTTTAGGTGTGCCAGGAAAAGTCAGTCCTTTGAGTGTAAGTGATTTGCGTGGTGACCAAGGAGAAAAGAATAATGATGGGCAGGTTATTATGAATAAAATTTCCGACTATCTTAGTGAAAAGCAACTCCCTCGTCAAAAGATAGAAATGATTGAAGAGGTTTTACGCGTCGTTTTTATTCATTCTAAGTTACAAGAACCAAAAGATGGCGAAAGTGCTCTTCATACAATTTATGCAGATGTACGGCAGAATATCATTCCGTTTTTGACGGGAGAACTTCATAATATAGACTTTACAGGTCGTTTGTTTAATGTTCTAAATGAATGGGTGGATGTACCTGATGGTGCAAAAAATGATGTTGTACTTACACCTCGCTATATTACAGAACTTATGGCTCGATTATGTGGAGTCAATATGGACAGCTATGTGTGGGATTTTGCTACTGGTTCGGCAGGTTTCCTTATTTCGTCTATGCATCAAATGATAGCAGATGCCAAACAAAAAATTAGTAGTCCTGAAGAACTAAACCGTAAGATTACACATATCAAAATGTATCAGCTTTTGGGTATAGAGAAACTTGCTGATATTTATATGTTGGCTGTACTCAACATGATTCTGATGAAGGACGGAAGTTCGAACATTATTCATGGAGACTCTTTGACAGAGTTTGAAGGGAACTATGAACAAGGTGAATACAATGGAAACCCCTTTCCTGCAAATGTATTTTTATTGAATCCTCCATATTCAAAATCGGGAAAAGGCTTTGTTTTTGTGCACCGTGCATTAAGTATGATGCATCATGGTGGTATGGCAGCCGTGTTGATTATGGAGAATGCAGGAAGCGGGAATGGCTTGCCTTACACGCGTGAAATTCTAAAAAACAATACATTGGTGGCTTCTATCCACATGAGTGATATTTTTTGTGGAAAAGCCAGTGTGCAAACGGCTATTTATGTATTTAAGGTTGGAGTCCCTCATGATATACATCAGGTTGTGAAGTTTATAGATTTTTCCAATGATGGGTATACGCGTCAGAACCGAAAAAAATCAAGTCAAAGTGTAAACTTACGTAATACAGACCATGCGACGGAACGTTATGATGAAGTTGTGCGTCTAATACGTTACGGACGTGGAGCACACGATGAAAATCTACAATACTATCAGGATTGCTATGTGGAAGATTATATCACTTTAGATGGAAATGACTGGACATATGCCCAGCATAGAAATGTAGATGTTCGTCCAGTAGCAGAAGATTTTCAGCGAGTTGTAAAAGATTACTTGGCATGGCAAATTGGGGAAATCATTAGAAATGACAATGTGCACGAGGAAAGTTTGGACACTAATTATGAAGATTGTACACTTACTGATGATGAAGCTGAAGCTTTAAGGCGTATAAATGAGGGTAAAGTAAAGATGAAAGAGGTAAGTATAGTAGACTTTTTTGATGTCAGAAACTCCCATAATATATTGAAATCTGATATTATATTAGGAAGTGGAAATACCCCTTATGTTACGGCAAGTGAAGGTAATTCGATTATGATTGGCGGAAAAACATTGGTCATAACTTATCAGCCCAAAGACTTTTTTTCGAACGATAGTCACAATCTTGTTCTTCGCTTTAATGATGAAAATGGAAGAACAGAGAATATCCAATTGTTTTTTGTTGCGGCTTTATATAAAAGTCTTTCGCATAAATATTCATGGGGAAACTCCATTTCGAATAAAAAGATACAAACTGATACCGTATTGTTACCTGTGACTTCTTCCTCTACGTTTGATTATACGTTGATGGAAACTTATATACGAGCCTTAAAGAAAAATCTGATAGGCTGTCTTTTAAACAAACTACATGCAAATGGAAAGATGAAAAAATAAACTATTTAAAACGACAGATTATGAAATTTGCAATCTACAAATACGAACTGGTAAAAACAAACACAAAAGAACTTTTCCAGGAAAATAAGAGTGTATATGACAACGCTCAGGTTTATTTTGGAAATTTATTTAATGCTAATCAGCTTAATTTATATCAAGTCTCTAATAAGGATGGATTGCCTCAATGCTTTCCTAATTCAATTCTTAAGACACGTAATGGAGTAACGCTGATGCGTGTGTGTAATGTAAAACATGTAACACTCTGGCAAGATTATCATGAAAATAAGGAAGAGTCGAATCCTTATTGTTTTGTGATTATAGATAATCGTTTTGGTATCGGACAAATAGCTATAGAACGTTCTGGAGCATTTGATAGTAACACGGATAAGGTGCGTGATATTCTTCAGGAATCATTTCATGCTGTGCTTGCACCTTTGGGGTTCTCAATAGAAATACGGGCAAAAGTTCGTACACGTGATTTCTGGGAAGCGATAGAGGAGCAGATGACCCAGAAAAACGAGCGGATACAGAAAGTCGTATTTGAATTTCCTAATCCGGATAAGGTTGGACCTGTAGATGCTTCTCCTGTTATGACTGATCGTTTACGTTTTTTAGCATCATTGGCTTCAGCTACAGGAGCTGCACGAAGTTCATTTAAGGTTGATGCTGATAAAGAAGGTACACTGACTTTAGACCGCACGAAAGAAGATTTAGCACAAATGGTTGCACTTTGTTGTAATAATGGATATCATATCAGCGTACATTTTGAACAATTTGGGGTATATCGTAATGGTGACGTCATACGTGCACTTTACAATATAGATAAAGGTTTGCTGGATGATTTTATTAACGGACAAAGTGTGCTTGGAGATAGAGAGGGTACTTGTTTTGGATTAATAAACAAATTAGATTATATACGCGAACAAACAAAAGAGTATGAAAATATTACGCCGGTTAAAGAAGGAAGAAAGAGAAAATATCGAAGAGCAGTTTGAAAATGGTTTGCTTTATCGGTTCGTTTGTGATGTCGCTTTGCATTTTTCATTTAAGATGCCTGTGCTTCGGCTTTCTCCAGAAGAAATGGCAGTAGCAATAGCTGGAATGCTTGATGAAATAAAGGAAAATCCGGAAGAATCTCGCTATTTATGTCAGACTTTCTGGAATAAACTTTGGTATGATATAAGCTCAATGGATGAGAGGGCATCAGAAGAAGAGGTCTCGTATGCTATAATTGTTACTATGGCATTACTGGTGGTATGTTTGTTATTAGTCGATAACGTAAGACATCGTACATTAGCATTGGATTTGATATGTGTGATTCAGGAACATACTTCCATGCAAGACCTTGAACAGATACAGAGGCAAATGAATAAGTTCGTTTGGCGAATGGGGGAGCATCGGTTAAAAGAACGGATGGAACAGTATTGGCAGAGTGATATGTTTCTCTCAGATGCCATTTATGAAGTATTACACAAGGATGGATTGGAGCAGCAGGAAATAAAACCAGGAAAAAGTCACTTCCGGATTGCGAAGAAACATAAAACGAACTTTGCCAAGATTCTCAGTGCCATGTTTGAGTTACGTATGTTTGAAGATGAAAATGGGCAAATCGCTTCAAATAAGCAGAAGTTGATAGAGGAACTTGGAGTTTTTTTTGATGCAGATTACAAGAATCTTTCACAACTACTTAATGCGTCTAAACAAAATGATAACTATATAGAGATATTCGAGAAAATGATGGAAAAAGCAAAGAAATATGATGTAAAATGACTTTAGGTAAACTTTAGGTAAAGTGATAGGCCAGGGCCCGTTACTTACTTTTGCTTCCGTAATCACCGACACACAGGTGGTTGCGGAATTTTTTTATTTATAAACCGGGTTGCGGAGACGGGAGAAACTCATGAGACTGGCGGCCGCCTTCTTTCTCTCTTCACCCATAAACCAGGAATTTTATGACGATTAATTTACAGATTTCAGATACCGTTTATCGGCGTCTTTTGGCCGGACACGGCCGTATTCAGGGCACTATCGGACTGGTAAGCCCTACAGAAGGTAATTTCAATGAACATGTACGCCAGGCTCCTGCGCCGGGTACGAAGTACATTAAGTTGCGCCACGGAAGGGCTTCGGTGGGAGGCGAACGGGTCCGGCTTACTCTTAGTATTGGTCTTGACGAAGCGGGCGTTGTGCCCTCCGATGCTATTACCGATGAAAGCCGCCAAGCAAGCGATTTTGTGGATAGTGCGCTCGATACGTTCAATGATACTTTCGGATGGTAAGCTACATTATTTTTTAATTCATAAACTCAAATCATTATATGTTTGGAATAAGCAACAATGTCAGAAGCCGGGTGGTGCGCGTATGTACCCCCGAGCTCTTCCACCAGGTAGTCCACTCGCCGCTGGTGGGCAGGATATGTGCCGAGATAGCCGATGCACTTGAGGCGATGCGGCGCGGCGAAATGGCACCGGAAGATTTCGATACCCTGAAAAGTGAACGCAAGAAGCAGCTTCCCATCTTTACCCCTCATGCCACGTTTCCTGGCGGACGTCGCCTGAACTCCGATGCCGTGCCCAGCGGTCTGTCGATGTACGATGTGGACCATATCCCTGCCCCGCGCGAATTTTTCCGTGAGCACGTGGCCGCACGGGTTCGCGAGCTGGGCATCGTGCTGGCCCACGTCACACCTTCTACCGAAGGACTCCGCCTGTTTTTTGTCATCCCACCGGGCATGGGGCTGGAGGAAGCCCAGCGCTGGATGTCGCATCAGCTGGACGACGGCACCTACGACCAGTGCGTGAAGGACTATGCGCGGAGCTCGTTTGCCGTGCCTGCCGACTACATCCTTTACCTGGACGAAGCGGAATTGTTTCGTGAGCGGGAAGTGCAGAAAGCGAAATCCCACGAAGAAGCGGACATTGGAAGCATATCTTCCGCCCGTAATCCGGCGGGCAATTCCGTAGATGAGCTCTCGTTCAAGGGCATCCCTTATGCCGACCTCATCGCCCGCTGGTTCCGCCTGACGGGAGGGGAGCCCGTGGCGGGTGAGCGCAACGACCGCCTTCACCGCCTGGCTTCTCACCTGCGTTACATTACCGACAACGACGAATCGCTCCTTCTGCGCATCATGCCCCGCTACGGGCTCGACGAGGAGGAAATGCGGGCACTCATCCATTCGGCCTGCACGTCGAAGTTCTGCTCCATGCCTCGCCTGATGAAAGACGTGCTCCGTCAGGAGGAACAGGAAAGGATGCACACCGAAACGGAGGTCCACTCCGGCAAGTCCGTTCCGCCGCCCATGCCCCGCAAGCTTCCGCCGCTCATCCGTCTGCTCGTAAGCCGCACGCCCGAAATCTACCGTCCGGCCGTGGCGCATGCCGTGTTTCCCTCGCTGGCCGCCCACCTCTGGAAGGTGAGGTTCCGCTACATCGACAATGTGGAGCACGAGGCTACGCTGATGAACGTGCTCATGGCCGGAACGGGTGCCGGAAAAGATTGTATCTCGGAACCTATCAACCGTATCATGGCCGACATCCGCCTGCGCGACGAGGAGAACCTGCGCCGTGAGCGGGAATGGAAGAAGGAGGTGAACTCGAAGGGAGCCAACAAGGACAAGCGCCAGCGTCCCGAGGGACTGGTGATTCAGGAAATCGATGCGGACATGACGAATCCGGCCTTCGTGATGCGTACCGCCGAGGCGGAGGGGCATTTCCTCTATACGAAACTGAACGAGATTGACCAGTTCGACGCGCTTCGTGGAAGCGGACGGGGAGGCCAGCAGTTCCAGATTATGTGTCTGGCGTTCGATCCGGGCAACCGTTACGGGCAGACGCGTGTGGGCACGCAGAGTGTGACCGAGAAGGTGACCATCCGCTTTAACTGGAATGCGGCCACCACCATTCAGAAGGGCAAGCGTTATTTCTCGCGGGTGCTGACCGACGGACCTGTGTCGCGCATCAACTTCTGCACTATCCCCGAGCGGGAAATCGGGGCAGACATGCCCGTGTATGGCACGTACGACGCTTCGTTCGACGAGCAGCTCCGTCCCTTCATCGAGAACCTGACGAAGGCACACGGCAGGGTAGATTGTCCGCAGGCCTATCGTCTGGCCGCGAAGCTTCGCGAGGAGAATGCCGAGTTTGCCCGCCTTTCGCAAAGCCGGGTGTACGAAAATCTGTCGTTCCGTGCCAACGTCATTGCCTGGCTCAAGGCCTGCGTGCTTTTCGTGGCCTCGGGCTACCGCTGGGACAAGACCATAGAGGATTTTGTGCGCTGGAGCCTTCAGTATGATATGTGGTGCAAGATGGAGTTTTTCGGAGCCGCTATCGAGGAAGCGCAGGGAGGGGGTGCGGATGCCCGCACACCGGGGCGGCGCAACTTGCTGGAGCTGCTCCCCGACGAGTTCTCGCTGGCCGACGCCATACGTGTGCGCCAGTCGGAGGGCATGGATGCGGAAGGGGTACACGGCATGCTCCGCCAGTGGGTGCACCGGCGTTACGTGACAATTGTGACAAATGACAATTACTCAAAGCTTAAATACCGCAAGGATGGGAAGGTGGTTAAGCCCGATAAATCAAACGCTTAAAAAGAGATTATAGCTTATGGAACTGATACTGACTCGTGTATGTAAAAACAAGGATTATACGGAAGGGCGGATAGAGATAGACGGAACTCCGTTCTGTGATACACTGGAACCTACCTGGCGCGACGTAGGGTGGGGACACCGGGGGCGCAAGGTGGAAGGACGTACGGCCATTCCCGAAGGCCGCTATCCGGTGGTCATCACCCGTTCGCCCAGGTTTGGCGAGTGGCTTCCGCTGCTCCTTCACGTTCCCTTGTTCGAAGGCATCCGCATTCATGCAGGCAACTCGGTGCACGACACCGCAGGATGCATCCTCGTGGGATGCCGCCGGAAACCCGGCTTGTTGCTTGATTCCCGTCTCTGGGTGTATCGCCTGAAACGGAAAATCGTGGAAGCGAAGGCACGCGGAGAGGGTGTGTGGATAGTGGTGAAATAGCCGGTGACTGACACCTGAAGGAGAAATAGCCTGGTGGCTGACGGGTTCAGCAGCCGGGCTTTTTCTGTATCTGTCTGAGGTAGTCGGTCGGGGTATATCCGCAGAACTTCTTGAACATACGGCTCAGGTGCTGGGGGTATTCAAAGCCTAATTCGTAGGCTACCTGCGAGATGCTTGCCCCGCTGGCGAGCTCGTTCTTCACTCGCTGGATGAGGTCCTGGCGGATGTAGTTACTGGCCGTGTCCCCGGTCATCTTCTTGATAAGGTCGCCGAAATAGTTGGCCGACATGCATAGTTTGTCGGCACAGTATTGCACGGTGGGCATGCCCGAGGTAAGCTGGATTTTCTCTTCGTAGTAATCGCGCAGGAGCTGGTCGAACTTCATGAGCATGTCCGAGTTGACCAGCTTGCGGGTGATGAACTGGCGGTTGTAGAAACGCTGGCAGAAGTTCAGCATCAGTTCGATGTAACCCACGAGGATGGCATCCTGAAGCGCGTCGTGCTTTTTCTGTAGCTCATCTTTTATCTGGCGCATCAGCGACACGAGGATGTCGTGCTCCTCGTCGGTCATGTGCAGGGCTTCATTCACGCGGTAGTCGAAAAATGAATATTCCCTGATATGCTTCTCCAGTGCCGTGCCCTGCAACAAATCGGGGTGGAAGAGCAAGGCCCATCCCGTCAGGTTGACCAGCTCACCGTTGTCCTCCTTTCCCCCTATCTGTCCGGGAGCCACGCAAATGACGGTTCCTTCCTTGTAGTCGTATTTGCCGCAACCGTAGGCCAGGTCGATGTTCGCCTCGTCGTGAAAGAAGATGCCATACACACTATAGTTGTTCAGGCAATGGCGTACGGGAGACACTTCTGCATAGTCAATGACGCTGACCAGCGGATGTGTGTCCGTGTGTCCCACCCACTGGCTATAGTCTCCTACATTCCTTATTTTCAAAATCTTGCTCATAACCATTCTTTTGTTTTCGTCGGGATGTCCCTTCACAAAAATACATTATCTCAGCCAATTGGCCGCACGTGAGCAGGCAAAATCCGTAAAAACGGTACGACCTTCCGTGGTATTGTTACGCTCTTCTGCCCGTGCAGGGGTAATTTTGCCGTATCAAGAAAACAAGAAAGATGGATAAACCAATAGACATTCCCGCCAATTTATACAAGGATGAAGTGGTCTGCTTCATGGCCGACCGTTATCGCACGACTACGGAAAGAGTGATGCAATGTTTTTTAGTGCAGGAAGCCGGGGGTCCCGCGCCCGAAAAGGAGAGCTTTCCTTTCCGCCTCACGGATAACGAAATGGAAATATTACGAGGGTTGTTGAGCCGTAGCGGCTCGTAAAAAAATTCAGATTATGGATAGAAGAGATTTTTTGAAGATGTCGTCTGTAGCCGCCTTTTCTGCGGTATGTGCATGGACCGGTGTATCGAAGGTTTTCTCCCAGTCATCGGATAGTAAGGGTCAGTCTGTACGTGGAGATATGGAACATCGCAATTTGGGCGGACTGGATGTATCGGCTATCGGGCTGGGATGCCTTCCCATGGTAGGCTACTATGGCGGACGGTATGAAAAGAAGGATATGATTGCCTTGATTCGTCGGGCTTATGATCAGGGAGTTACTTTTTTCGATACGGCAGAGGTGTACGGCCCTTATACCAGTGAGGAGTGGGTAGGCGAGGCACTTGCTCCTTTTCGTAACAAAGTAAAAATCGGTACGAAGTTTGGTTTCGGGGTGGAAGAGAAACAGCCCACGGCCTTGAATAGTCGTCCTGACCATATTCGCCGGGCTGTGGAAGGTTCATTGCGACGCTTGCGTACGGATCACATAGACTTGCTTTATCAGCACCGTGTGGACCCGAAGGTGCCGATGGAGGAGGTAGCAGACACGGTAAAGAACCTGATGCAGGAAGGAAAAGTCTTGCACTGGGGATTGTCGGAAGCCAGTGCACGTTCTATTCGTCGGGCACATGCCGTTTGTCCGCTTTCGGCCGTACAGAGCGAGTATGCCATCTGGTGGCGCGAACCGGAGACCAAAATATTCCCTACGCTGGAAGAACTGGGCATTGGTTTTGTTCCATATTGTCCGTTGGGAAGGGCCTTTCTTACGGGAGTGATTCATGAGGAAAGCCGTTTTGAGAAACCTGATAGGCGGGCCACATTGCCGCAATTCACCCCTGAAGCCTTGAAGCATAATATGCCGCTTGTGTCACTTGTGTGTAAATGGGCAGAGCGAAAGAATATTACTCCTGCCCAGTTTGCCTTGGTGTGGATGCTTTCGCGTAAGTCATGGATTGCTCCCATCCCAGGCACAACGAATCCGAACCACCTCGATGATTTCTTGGGAGCAGCTCATGTGCGGCTTACGGCTTACGAGATGGAGGAATTTGACAGGGAATATTCACAAATAGACCTTATGGGGCATCGTGCCGATCCGTTTACCGAGAGTCAGATTGATAAGTAACAGAAATAATAAGAATGCTATGCTAAAATTTATTCAATATGTATGTTTGTTGTTCCTTGTGTGCTCCTGTAGCACGAGGAATGAAGAAAGTGTGATATTGCAAAATGAAACGGATATGGAAAAGAAAAATTTAGGTTCGGTACTGGCGCTTTATCCCAAACCGATGACGGTGGTTGGGGCGGTAGTCAATGAAAAAGTAAACTGGCTTGTAGTGGGACATACTGGAATTATTGGGCATGACCGTATTCTTCTGAGTATGAGTAAACATCATTATACCAATCAGGGAATAAGGAGGTCAAAGAAATTGTCTGTAAACCTTGTGAGCCGTGAAATGTTGCCTGCGGCTGATTATGTGGGAAGTGTAAGTGGAAATTCGGTGGATAAATCGACGGTGTTTGACTATCATTTTGGAGAGAATGGTACTCCGGTTATTGACAAATCACCATTAACCATGGAATGTGATGTGGTGGATATTTATGAAACCGAGGGATTTGACAATTTTATTTGTTCCATAGCTAATACCTATGCAGCTCCAGAAGTGCTCGGTCAAGATGGGAAACTGGATTATACCCGATTGAAACCTGTGTTGTTTGAGTTTCCGACGTACTCGTATCTTGCTACGGGAGAAATAATCGGCAAGTGTTTGAACTTAGACAAAAAGCCCGGCATGTGTGCCAAACTTCCGATGTCGCCCGATGGTATTGTGAGGTTATCGAAAATAGAAGTGTATCCGGAGTTTATAAAGGAATATATGCAATATGCGGTGGAAGTGGGTGAGATTTCATTACGTACTGAACCGGGGGTATTGACCATGTATGCCGTTGCCGAAAAGGAAAATCCGTGTAAGGTTACGATTCTTGAAACCTATGCAAGTGAGCAGGCTTATAAATCACATATTGCGTCGGAGCATTTTCAGAAATATAAACAAGGAACAAAGCACATGATTAAAACGTTGGTCTTATCGGATCAGACTCCTCTTAATCCGCAGAGTCAGGTAAATAATTTCATTCAATAGAAGCGATTGAATCGTTATAATACAGAATCTCCTCACAAATCCATGAATCGTGGTGATTTGTGAGGAGATTTTCTTTTTATTTCGGTGCCTTGCGGTAGAGATAAATCGCAATGAACAGATACAGGATGTTCGGAATCCACACGGCCAGGTTCGGATGCGCGTTTCCGTTGATGGCGAAGGTGGACGAGATGGTCTGGAACAGGATGTAGGAGAAGCTCAGTGCGATACCGATTCCCAGGTGAAGTCCCATACCTCCTTTCCGTTTTTGTGACGAAAGCGAGAGCCCGATGACCGTCAGGATAAAGGCCGCAAACGAGGTGGCGATGCGCCGGTAGTATTCCACTTCGAACACCTTGATGTTGGCGAAGCCTCGTTGCTTCTGCTTGTCGATGTACTCCCGTAGCTGGGGACTGGTCATCGTTTCCTGCTGGCCGCGCGTGATGAGGAAGTCCTGCGGCTCCATGTTGATGATGGAGTCCATACGCTCTCCTCGGGTAATGGTTTCACGCATGCCCTTCATCTCACGAATCATGTAGTCCTTGATTATCCAGCGGTGCACGGTGGTGGTGTCGTACGTAATACGGCGGGCCGTGAGGTGCGATACCAGCTTGTGGTCTTCAAACTTGTCGAGCGAGAAGCGGTAAGCCGTCTTGTTGTAGTCCTCGTAGCGCTCCATGTAGGCAATGACACCCGTATCTACCTCCAGCTGGATGTTGCGCACATAGTCTGCCCGCTTCTTGTTCTTGTACACTTGCTCAAACTTCAGTCGGGTGACGCTACCGGTAGGAATCACCTCGGTACTCAGCACGTAGGTGACCAGTGCGATGATGGCGGCCGAAATCATGTAGGGCACCATCAGGCGCTTGAAGCTCATTCCGGTGGAGAACATGGCGATAATCTCGGAGTTCTCTGCCAGCTTCGACGTGAAGAAAATCACGGCAATGAATACGAACAACGGACTGAAGAGGTTCGTGTAATAAGGAATGAAGTTCAGGTAATAGTCGAAGATGATGGCACTGATAGGCGCCTTGTTGTTGATGAAGTCGTCAATGTTTTCATTGATGTCGAACACCACGGCGATGGAGATAATCAGGGCGATGGCAAAAAAGTAGGTGCCCAGGAACTTCACGATGATGTACCTGTCCAGCCGTTTCAACCATTTCTTCTTGAACGGGTTTCCTTTTAAATTTTTCAGTTGTTCCTTTCCGGCTTGCAGGTAGGAACGGAACAACTGGAACACATTGTGTTTCATATTTATCGTCGTAAACTACAATTACAATCGGGTAGATAAACGTTTCACCATGGCCGGTTTCCAGGTAGAGAAATCGCCGGCGATGATGTGCTTGCGGGCTTCGCCTACGAGCCAGAGATAGAAGGCCAGGTTGTGGATAGAGGCAATCTGCATGGCCAGCAGTTCCTGTGCGTGGAACAGGTGGCGCAGGTAGGCACGGCTGTACATCGTGTCTACGTAAGATGCTCCGTCAGCTTCGATGGGCGAATAGTCGTTCTCCCATTTCTTGTTGCGCATGTTCATGATACCGTCTTTGGTGAAGAGCATGCCGTTTCGTCCGTTACGGGTCGGCATCACGCAATCGAACATGTCCACACCGCGTTCGATGCCTTCCAGAATGTTGACCGGAGTACCTACACCCATCAGGTAGCGGGGCTTGTCCTTAGGCAGAATCTCGTTGACCACCTCAATCATCTCGTACATCTTCTCGGTAGGCTCACCCACGGCCAGTCCGCCGATGGCATTACCGTCGGCATTCTTCGAGGCGATATATTCGGCTGACTGGCGGCGCAAGTCAGGATATACGCATCCCTGCACGATGGGGAAGAGTGACTGGTTGTAGCCGTACTTGGGCTCCGTTTCGTTGAAGCGGGCACAACATCTGTCCAGCCAGCGGTGAGTCAGTTCCATGGACTTCTTGGCGTAGTTGTAGTCGGAAGTACCGGGGGCGCACTCGTCGAAAGCCATCATGATGTCGGCACCGATGGTACGCTCGATGTCCATCACTCGTTCGGGAGTGAACAAATGCTTCGAGCCGTCAATGTGCGAGCGGAACTCCACGCCCTCTTCGCGCAACTTGCGGATGCCAGAAAGAGAAAATACCTGGAAGCCGCCGCTATCGGTCAGCATCGGACGGTCGAATCCGTTGAACTTATGGAGTCCGCCAGCCCCCTCGATGATGTCCAGTCCGGGACGCAGGTAGAGGTGGTACGTGTTTCCCAGGATAATCTGAGCCTTGATGTCGTTCTTCAGCTCGTGAAGATGCACGCCTTTCACCGTACCCAGTGTGCCCACCGGCATGAAGATAGGGGTCTCAATCTGCCCGTGGTCTGTTGTAATCAGACCAGCGCGGGCATTCGATTTGGGGTCCGTATATTGTAATTCAAATTTCATTGTGCAGGGTTTTCTTTGTTTTTATCTTCTTTGATGGTAAAGTCGATGGCATCGGCCACCTTCTCGTCGGTCAGTGCCAGGCGGAGCACCTCCTTGATGTCCTTCACGTAGTGGAAAGTCATTCCGGTGAGGTACATCGGCTGGATTTCATTGATGTCCTTGCGGTTTTCCTCGCACAGGATGATGTCCTTGATGCCGGCACGTTTGGCCGCCAGGATTTTCTCCCGGATACCGCCTACGGGAAGTACCTTTCCGCGAAGGGTGATTTCGCCCGTCATGGCCAGGTTGGCTTTCACCTTGCGCTGGGTAAGTGCAGAAGCCAATGAAGTAACCATGGTGATACCGGCAGAAGGTCCGTCTTTCGGAATAGCTCCTTCCGGCACGTGGATATGGATGTTCCAGTTGTCGAAGATACCTTCAGGCAAATCGAGCAGGTGGCTATGTGCTTTCAGGTACTCCAGTGCCAGCATGGCGGATTCCTTCATTACCGAACCCAGGTTACCGGTCAGGGTCAGTTGTCCCTTTCCACGGCTCAGGCTGGTTTCTACGAACAGAATTTCACCGCCTACGGCCGTCCAAGCCAGTCCTGTCACTACGCCGGCATATTCGTTGCCCTGGTATTTGTCGCGGGAATATTCTTGTGCGCCGAGGAACTTTTCAATATCTTTCGGCTTCAGCTCATGTGTGCCGGTAAACTCATCGCTGGCAATTTCCAGTGCAATTTTACGCATCACCTTGCTGATTTTCTTTTCCAGCTCACGCACACCGCTTTCACGGGTATAGTTCTCGATGATGTATTCAATGGCCGCCTTGCTGAACTTCACGTGTTCCTTCTTCAGGCCGTTCTTCTCCATCTCTTTCGGAATGAGGTGACGGCGAGCGATTTCAATCTTCTCTTCGGTGATGTAACCGCTCACTTCAATCAGCTCCATACGGTCGAGCAACGGAGATGGGATGGTGCCCAGGTTGTTGGCCGTAGCGATGAACATGATGTTCGACAAGTCGTAGTCAATGTCAACGTAATTGTCGTGGAACGTGTTGTTCTGTTCCGGGTCGAGCACTTCCAGCATGGCCGAGCTCGGGTCGCCATGGCTATCGCTGCTCAACTTATCAATCTCATCCAGAATGATGACCGGATTCGATGTTTCCGCTTTGATCAGGCTCTTGATGATACGTCCCGGCATGGCACCGATGTACGTCTTGCGGTGACCGCGGATTTCGGCTTCATCGTGCACGCCACCCAGTGACATACGCACGTATTTCCGTTTCAGAGCCGTGGCGATGGAACGTCCCAAAGAAGTCTTTCCTACTCCCGGAGGACCGTAGAGGCAGATGATCGGCGACTTCAGGTCACCTTTCAGCTTCAGCACGGCCAGGTGCTCCAGAATACGTTCTTTCACCTTCTCCAGTCCGTAATGCTCCTTATCGAGTATCTTCTTGGCATTCGGAATGTCGATGACATCCTGTGTATACACGCCCCACGGAAGTGAGAGCAATGTCTGAAGATAAGTCAGTTGCACGTTATAGTCGGGCGATTGCGGGTTGATACGTTCCAGTTTGGACAGCTCACGCTCAAAAGTCTCTTTTACTTCCGGTTTCCAGCGTTTCTTTTCTCCCTTCTTGCGAAGTTCGTCAATTTCGTCATCCTGTCCGTTGCCCAGTTCATCCTGAATGTTCTTGATTTGTTGCTGGAGGAAGTACTCACGTTGCTGGCGGTCGAGTTCCTCACGCGTACGCATCTGGATGCTCTGTTTCAGAGTGGCCAGCTGGATGTACTTGTTCAGCAACTGGATAAGGCGGTACAACCGGTCTTTCAGGTTGTTCGTTTGAAGCAATTCGTACTTCTCGTTGATAGGGAAGGGGAAATTGCCGGAAATGAAGTTGACCAGTACCTCGTTGTTGTCCAGGTTCTTCAAGGCGAAAGAAGTGTCGGGCGAAATTTCATCGGACAATTCAATTACCTTGGCACTCAACTCCTTGCAAGTGTCAATCAGTGTCTTGAACTCATCGGATTTCTCGTCCTTCATGTCCTCTTCAATCACCGAAACCTTACCCTTCAGGAAGGGGCGGGTAGAAGTGATTTCTTCCAGTTGTACCTTCGGACCCGTAGCCTGAAGGATGGCCGTAATGGTTCCTCCCGGCATTTCGAACACCCGGAGCACCTTGCCGATTACCGCAATGGGGAACAAATCCTTCTGCTTGGGCGAGTCTACCTCACTCACCTTCTGCGTGGTAATGATGATAGGCTCTTTGCTCTGAAATGCCTGGTTGACTAATTTCAATGTGGGTTGCCGGCCTACGCTGACGGGCATGACAATAGAGGGAAATATCATAAGGTTGCGCAGGGGCATGACGGGCAGTTCTCCCGTGAGGTCATCCGTTGCATTGTCCACCGGAAGCGTTTCAATTTCTGCCATCATCGGAATGTCATTACCTTCTGCACTTACCAGAATCTCGTTGTTTTTTGTCTTTTTTACCATACTTGTTTTCTCTTCTGAATTAAGAAGCTTTTTTATTACTCAAAAACGGCACAAAGTTAATCATTCCGCATGTAATTTGGAAACTATTTGTGTCAAATACCTCTTTTATTATGTAAAATAATGGCAGGTTGAAGCGTTTTCTATGGGGATTTCACTATTTTTGGCGTAAATTTTTAGACATAAGTTATGCCAAATCCATATTTTCAATTCAAGCAATTTGTAGTTTTTCATGATAAGTGTGCCATGAAGGTAGGCACCGACGGCGTGCTGGTCGGCGCATGGGCGCAAGTGGACGGGGCACGGAAGGTGCTTGACATTGGTACCGGAAGCGGATTGATTGCCTTGATGTTGGCCCAGCGGAATCCGGATGCCTTTGTAACCGCCGTTGATATTGACGAAGCGGCCGTGGAGCAGGCCCGTGAAAACGTGGCCCGTACGCCCTGGTCTGACCGGATGGAGGTAGAGCGGCTTGATATACGGAAGGCACCGGAAGAATGGAACGGGTGTTTTGATGCCATCGTGTCGAATCCTCCGTATTTTGTGGAGTCCGTGAAATGCCCTCAGGCACAGAGAAATACGGCCCGGCATACCGATGAACTGGACTTTGACGCTTTGTTATCGAAAGTCTCGGTTTTGTTGTCCGAAAAAGGTAGTTTTTCGGTGGTACTTCCGGCTACGGCATCGGCCGATTTTGTGGCTTTAGCCCTCGGGAAAGGTTTGCATCTTTTGCGGCAGACCTGGGTGCATCCACGCCAGGAATTGCCCGCCAAGCGTGTGCTGATGGCGTTCGTGAAGCATCCTTGTGCGCAGACGGAAATCACGCACCTTCCCATCGAGACGGAGCGTCATGTCTATACACCGGAGTTTAGTGAACTGGCCAGAGATTTCTATCTGGCCTTGTAAGATGAAATGATTATTTCTTCGACAAGCGTCTCAGGATGTGATGGTTCAGCATCAGGAGTTGCTTGTGCTTCTGGGCAATGGCCGAAGTGATGGGACGTCGTCCGATAAAGTCGGTGAAGTGCTGGAGAATGTTCAGCGGGGGAGAAGGCATCTGTTTGGGACGTATCGGCGCGATAACGTGTAGCCCCTGGTGAATGATTTCCACCTTCAGGTCTTTTCCGCCCATCATCGGGTCTCCGTCAAAATGGAATACTCCCTCCTGTGCACGGTGTATGATGATGCTCTTGTCCTTCATCGTTTTGATACGGCTGTTCTGGTCGAGTGTCCGGTTGAACAACTGGAATGAAAGAGAAGGTACATCCAGCACGGTAAACGGCTCCAGCACCGTGATGTCCATCATGCCGTCGGTCAGCGAGGCTTGCGGGGCGATGTAGGCATTGTTGCCATATTGCGATGCATTGGCACAGGCTATCAGGAATGCCTTGTAGCGTACGGTACCTGTAGAGTTCTCTATTTCGTACGTTTCCGGTTCATACGTCAGGCTTTCGTGCAGGGTATTTTCCAGGTAGGTCAGCAGACCTCTTTTCCCGGAATCGGCAAATTTCAGGCTTACGAAGGCATCGAATCCCACTCCGCATGTACAGAAGAAGGGGTGGTTGTCAATGATACCGTAGTCTATCGTCTTCACATTTCCAGCATTGAGCACATTGATGGCCCCTTTCGGTTCCATAGGTATATGCAGATGGCGTGCAAGTCCGTTTCCCGAACCACATGGAATAATTCCCATCGCAGTATTGGTATGGATAAGCGCCCGTCCTATCTCATTGATGGTACCGTCTCCGCCGATGGCCACTACGATGTCCGTATGTTCGGCGGCGGCTTGTGCGGCTATCTCGGAAGCGTGACCTGCATATTCCGTTTTCCGGATAGAATAATCATATATAGAATGATTCAGTTCTTTTTCAATAAGTCGTAGGATGAATTCCTTTCCGTGAGTACCGGATATGGGGTTTACCACAAAGGTGATTCGCTTTTTTGTCTCCATAAACCTGTTTCCTTAAAATTTGGGAGTACAAAAATAATATTATCTTTCATAGTTTAGGGCAAATTGCCCCTATAATTGATACTCTTGTTATTTTTTTTCAGGGATTCGTATCGGAATTTTGAGTTTTTTGTATCTTTGCACGTTCTTAATGAAAATGTTGTAACGAAACGGTTGCAAAAGTAATGAAGTTTAATGTAAGCTGGGATGCTTACCAGATATTAGAATATGGGATTATTACAAGAAAAATTAAGTAAATTCAGAGTACCTCAGATGTACATGGAAAGAGGTGTCTATCCGTACTTTCGTGAAATAGACAGTGCCCAGGATACAGAGGTAATGATGGACGGAAAGAAAGTATTGATGTTCGGTTCAAATTCCTATATGGGTCTGACTCATGATCAGAGAATCATCGACGCGGCTATTGCTGCTACTCGCAAATATGGTACAGGATGCGCGGGTTCTCGTCTGTTGAATGGAACGCTGGATATTCATGTAGAACTTGAAAAAGAACTTGCAGAGTTCGTCGGTAAAGATGAAGCATTGTGTTTCTCTACCGGATTTACGGTTAATGAAGGTGTGATTCCTCAGTTGGCCGGACGTGGCGATTACATCATTTGTGATGACCGTGACCATGCTTCTATCGTGGACGGACGTCGTCTTTCTTTTGCTACCCAGCTGAAGTATAAACACAACGACATGGATGCCCTGGAAAAAGAGCTCCAGAAGTGTGAACCGGATGCCATCAAACTGATTGTGGTGGATAGCGTGTTCTCTATGGAAGGTGATTTGGCTAACTTGCCGGAAATCGTTCGCCTGAAGAAGAAATACAATGCCAGCATCTACGTGGACGAAGCACATGGTCTGGGTGTATTCGGAAGACAGGGACGAGGCGTGTGCGACCATTTCGGCGTAACGGAAGACATCGACCTGATTATGGGTACATTCAGTAAATCACTCGCTTCTATCGGTGGTTTCGTGGCAGGTGACAAGGACGTAATCAACTGGTTGCGCCACAATGCCCGCTCTTATATATTCCAGGCAAGTAATACACCAGCTGCTACGGCTGCAGCAAGAGAAGCCATCCATATTTTCAAGACAGAACCGGAACGTCAGGAGCGTTTGTGGGAAATCACCAACTACTCTCTGAAACGTTTCCGTGAGTCAGGCTTTGAAATCGGTGAAACAGAAAGTCCGATTATCCCTCTGTACGTACGCGACACGGACAAGACTTTCGAAGTAACCAAGCTGGCCTTCGACGAAGGAGTGTTTATCAATCCGGTAATTCCTCCAGCTTGTGCTCCTCAGGATACACTGGTGCGTTTTGCATTGATGGCTACTCACACCAAAGAACAGGTGGACTTCGCTATTGAAAAATTGATTAAGTGTTTCAAACAATTGGATATACTTAAATAATCACATTTTTACATTGACCTTTTTAAGGAATTGAAAGGAGGTATTTACTATGGGAGCTGCCGGTAATAAAAAACCGAAGGGTATGCATAAAAAACATGCTCCGGCTTATCAAGTAGAAGAGGCCATTCATGAAAATGACCTGAAAAAAGGAAAAAAGAAATAAATCCGTAGCGGATTTATCGAGAAAGGGTTATATTTAGAGCATCTGATGCCTTATGGCAAAAGCTCGGATATAACCCTTTTTGCATATATGTTTTTAACTTTAATGGAATATGATACTGAATGAAAGAGACAGCCGCCATGAACAAGTGTTGCAGGTGGCGCAACAAATGATGACGGCGGCACGTACAGCTCCCAAAGGAAAGGGGGTAGACATTATTGAAGTGGCCATGGTGACGGAAAGCAACATCCGTATCCTTTCTGATACGATGAAGCAGATGTATGAAGACAATGGTTTTAAGTTTTTCCTGCGCGATGCGGATAACATTCTCCAGGCAGAGTGTGTGGTGCTGATAGGTACGCGCTCGCTTCCGCAGGGGCTGGATTGTGGACATTGCGGATATGAGCATTGCGGAGACCGCAAAAAGGGAGTGCCCTGTGCCATCAATAGTGTAGATGTAGGAATTGCCATCGGTTCGGCTTGTTCAGTAGCGGCCGACCATCGGGTAGATACGCGTGTGATGTTCTCGGCCGGTCTGGCGGCCCAGCAACTTGACTGGCTGGATGGATGCACCCAGGTGTACGCCATACCCGTGAGTGCATCATCCAAAAATCCGTTCTTCGACCGGAAGCCTAAGACAGAATAAATTTTTCAGCCGCGTAGGCCACGCCGTCTTCTTCATTGGACAAAGTGATGAAGTCGGCGTTTTCTTTTACTACCTCCTGTGCATTAGCCATAGCGATACCCAGTCCGGCGTATTGAATCATGGACAGGTCGTTGAATCCGTCGCCGATGGCAAACATTTCCTCACGGGTAAGTCCGATTTCCTTAAGGAGAACGGCCAGCGACTGGGCCTTGTCGATGCCCTTAGGGACCAGCTCCAGGAAATAAGGCTCTGAGCGGAAAACACCCATGCGGTCTTTCAGGTGCTCGTACATCTCTTTCTCCAGCTCGGCCAGTCGGGTCGGTTCGCCCACAATCAGGCATTTGGCAATCGGATGTTTCACGGCATCCAGGAAATTGTCTACCTTCTTTATTTTCATGACATTGAGCAACGCCTCTTTGAGCACATACTCATCGTCCGGTTTCTCGGTCAGTACGTATTCCCCGTCGTAAGTCACAATGGCAAAGTCGTTCTTCTTGGCGCATTCGTAAAGGTAGGGAAGCACATCGTGGTCGAGCAGGTTCTTGTACATCAGCTCCTTCGTTTTCCAGTCGATGATTTCTCCGCCGTTGTAAGCCAGAATGTAGCCTTCATATTTTTGCAATTCCAGTTGCTCGGCCAGCGGGGCAATGCCGTACGTGGGTCTTCCCGAGGCCAGTACAATTTTCACTCCTAGCTCCTGAATTTTGAGCAGTGTTTCTTTGGTGTGAGGGGTAATCTTTTTCTGCTTGTTGGTAAGCGTTCCGTCGAGGTCTAATACTAATAATTTATATTTCATAAAGTTATGCTGTAAAATCGAGCGTAAAATTACGGAAAAAAACGAAACTACGGAAATGTAAGAAAAGAAAAGGTGTGGTGAAAAGAAACGGAAGAATTTGACCTGAAACCACTTGGACATTCTGTAATAGAGAAAATGTCAGGGGGATGTGAGGAAACTGTTTGTCCGTATTCTATGTTTCTCAGAGCTAAACTGTATGTTTTCCGGACGGGAAACGTATGTTTCTGCGTTGGAAAACGTATGTCTCCGCTTTGGAAAACATAGAATAAACAAATACGTATTCTTGTCCGTGTGCTTGGGTTTTCAGATGTTTTTTCGTATCTTTCGGAAAGAACTTTTAGCTGGAAGTATATGAATATTTACGTAGATTTTTCTTTAAGGTTGTTTGTGGCCGGTCTGATGGGGGTGCTTATCGGGCTTGAGCGGGAATACCGGGCAAAGGAGGCGGGTTATCGCACGCATTTCCTGGTGGCACTGGGCAGTGCGTTGCTGATGATTGTGTCGCAATACGGCTTTATGGATGTGCTGGAGAAGGATTTGGTGCGCCTGGATCCGAGCCGTCTGGCTGCCCAGGTGGTCAGTGGTATCGGTTTTATTGGGGCGGGTACCATTATCCTGTTGCAGAAGCAGGTGGTGCGAGGGCTGACTACGGCAGCCGGTGTGTGGACTACGGCCGGAATCGGACTCGCGGTAGGGTCGGGCATGTATATGATAGGTATTCTGGCTACTTTCCTGGTATTAGCAGGATTGGAGGTTCTCAGCTACTGTTTTAAAAGTATAGGAATGCGAAGTATGATTATCGAGCTTACGGCAGAGAATTCCGAGGCCTTGAAAGCCCTTTCCGGCAAGTTCAGTTCCGAGAATTTTCAGATTACCTCCTACGAGATGAACAAGGTGTATGAGAACAACCATGAAGCCTATCGCATCACAATGGTAATCAGGGCAAAAAGAGTGAATGAGGAAGGATTGCTCTTGATGATGCTTCATGAGTTTCCCGATGTGACGGTGAACCGGATTGTCTGACATAAAACCAAAATACCACCAGAGCCTTTTCTCTGATGGTATTTTGTGTTAGCCGATATAGACATTGACATGTAAAAACAAGCGGTCGTGCTGCTCGTCAATGTCAAAATCTATTTTGTCTTCACGGGCCAGCCATCCGATAGCCGCATTCAGGTCTCTGTCTGACAGGCCGGATGCGTGTTTAAGCTTGTCGTACTCCCAGTGGGCATTGTCGGAAAGGAGTTTCCACACGATACCCGCATTTGTTCCGATTTGGTTTTTGTTCATCATAATTCCAAAAATAATGTAGTTATTGTAATGTAGTAGCTGAGCGAAGATATAAAAATTTGTTGTTGTAACAAATCTTATGCTAACAAAATAATATTGGAATGGCGTGTTTTTCTTTTCTCTTAATTGTTTTAATGATAATATTACAGAAATGTGACAATGCGCCTGCAAATTCCAGCGTTTTTTATATCGCTTCCCGTACGCTATTCCATTTTTTTCTTATACCTTTGCACATAAGTAAAAAAGACGATTATGAAGAGACATAAGATAAACTGGAGGGTGCCCAAAGGGGCGGAACTGACGGAATTGGACAAGAAAGTGCTGTTTTATCAGGATAAAGGGCATTTGGTTCCGACTCGCCAGTTGATTAAGACTCCGGAACAGATTGAAGGAATTCGTCGTAGCGGCGTAATCAATACGGGAGTGCTCGACCTGGTGGAAAAGGAAATCCACGCTGGAATGAGTACGGCCGAAATAGACAAGCTGGTGTATGAGTATACCCGGGACCACGGAGCCATTCCGGCAACCTTGGGGTATGAGGGATTTCCGAAGAGCTGTTGTACTTCCATCAATGAGGTGGTTTGCCATGGAATTCCGAGCGAAGAGGAAATTCTGGAAGAAGGCGACATTATTAATGTGGACTGTACGACGATTCTGGACGGTTATTATGCCGACGCTTCACGTATGTTCATTATCGGAAAAACCACTCCGCAGAAAGAAAAACTGGTGCGTGTGGCAAAAGAATGTCTGGAAGTCGGTATGGAAGCAGCCCGTCCTTTCGGCTTTGTGGGAGATATCGGCCATGCCGTAGAGAAACACGCGAAGAAGAACGGATTTTCAGTGGTCCGTGATTTGTGCGGTCACGGTGTGGGAGTAGAGTTCCACGAAGAACCGGATGTAGAACACTTTGGCAAGAAGGGTACAGGTATGTTGCTTGTGCCGGGCATGGTGTTTACCATCGAACCGATGATTAATATGGGAACCTGGGAAGTCTTCATTGACGAAGAAGACGGATGGACCGTGGTGACGGAGGATGAGCTTCCTTCCGGACAGTGGGAACACACTTTCGTAATGACGGAGCAGGGACTTGAAATATTGACCTATTAATAATAGAAGAATGTTATGAGTACAATAATATTAGGAATAGAATCTTCTTGTGATGATACTTCTGCGGCAGTGATAAAGGATGGCGTATTGCTGTCGAGCGTGATTGCCAGCCAGGCGGTGCACGAAGCTTACGGAGGAGTGGTTCCGGAACTGGCCTCACGTGCACATCAGCAGAATATTGTTCCGGTGGTGCACGAAGCATTGAAACGTGCCGGAGTGGCAAAGGAAGATTTGAGTGCCATTGCCTTTACTCGCGGACCGGGTCTGATGGGTTCTTTGCTGGTAGGAGTGTCTTTTGCCAAAGGACTTGCCCGCTCGTTGGATATTCCGATGGTAGAGGTGAATCATTTGCAGGGCCATGTGCTGGCGCACTTTATTCAGGAGCCCGACGGTGAAAACGTACAGCCTAAATATCCTTTTATCTGCCTGCTGGTTTCAGGAGGAAACTCTCAGATTATCCGTGTGAATGCGTATAATGATATGGAAGTGCTGGGACAGACTATCGACGATGCGGCAGGAGAGGCTATCGACAAGTGTTCCAAGGTGATGGGGCTGGGCTATCCAGGTGGTCCGATTATCGACAAGCTGGCGCGTCAGGGTAATCCGGAAGCCTTTAAATTCAGCAAACCGCATATCCCGGGCTATGACTATAGCTTTAGCGGACTGAAAACCTCTTTCCTGTACTCGCTCAGAGACTGGATGAAAGAAGATCCCGATTTCGTAGAACATCATAAGACGGATTTGGCTGCTTCGTTGGAAAAAACGATTGTAGACATTCTGATGGATAAATTACGTAAGGTAGTAAAGGATACAGGCATCAAGGAAGTGGCCGTAGCCGGAGGAGTATCGGCAAACAACGGCCTGCGAAACGCTTTCCGTGAACATGCGAAAAAATATGGCTGGAACATTTTCATACCGAAGTTCGGGTATACTACCGACAATGCGGCCATGATCGCCATTACGGGATATTATAAGTTTTTGGACAAGGATTTTTGCACTATAGACAAACCCGCTTATTCACGGGTAACCATTAAGTAACAATTTAGAGAAAACAGATTATGTCAGTAGAAACCAAAACACTAAGTAAGGAGATAAGTGAAATTTTCTGGAGAGAAGGCTATACATTGGCTACTGCAGAAAGTTGTACGGCTGGTAACGTGGCAGCCATCATAACTGCTATCCCAGGTAGTTCTCGTTTCTATAAAGGTGGGGTTATTGCCTACTCAGATGAGGTAAAGAAAACGCATTTATATGTAAATGCCGAAACACTGGAACAGCATGGGGCGGTAAGTGAAGAAACCGTTGTGGAAATGGTAAAGGGTGCCATCAAGGCTTTGGATGTGGATTATGCAATGGCTACATCCGGAATTGCCGGTCCTGGCGGAGGAAGTCCGGAAAAGCCGGTCGGTACGATTTGGGTAGCAGCCGGAACAAAAGATGCGGTGCTTACAGCTAAATTGACCGAAGATGAAGGCCGTGAGAAAAATATTCAGGCTGCAACGGCAAAAACCCTCCAATTGTTGTTGGAATTATGCCAAAATCAGGGAAAAGAGGAGTAAAAGTTCAATTTATTGGAAAAAGATTTGTTTATATAAAATAAAATCACTTACTTTGCACTCCGTTTGAGAGAACCATGGAATAAAACTATAAAAACTAGATAGAAATGTCGAAAATTTGTCAAATTACCGGAAAGAAAGCCTTGATAGGCAACAACGTTTCACACTCTAAGAGAAGAACAAAAAGAACTTTTGATGTGAACTTGTTTACAAAGAAATTCTACTATGTAGAACAGGATTGCTGGATTAGCCTGAACATCTGCGCTAACGGCTTGCGAGTTATTAACAAAAAAGGCCTGGATGCAGCGCTGAACGAAGCGGTAGCAAAAGGTTATTGTGATTGGAAAACTATCAAAATTATTGGTTAATTAAAAGGAGAGAAAGACTATGGCTAAGAAAGCTAAAGGAAACAGAGTACAGGTAATCCTTGAATGCACAGAAATGAAGGATAGTGGTATGCCGGGAACTTCTCGTTATATTACAACTAAGAATAGAAAAAATACCACTGAAAGATTGGAGTTGAAGAAATACAATCCGATTTTGAAAAGAGTAACAGTTCATAAAGAAATTAAATAATAACAGACCATGGCAAAGAAAACAGTCGCAACCCTTCAGACAGGTAAAGAAGGACGTTCTTATACTAAGGTTATCAAAATGGTTAAGTCTCCGAAAACTGGTGCTTACGTTTTTGATGAACAAATGGTTCCTAACGAAAAAGTACAGGACTTCTTCAAGAAATAATTTATCTTTTGAGATATAAAATGCTAAATAAAAGTTCCTTTCATTTAAATATGGAAGGAACTTTTTTTGTGTGAAAGCGAGAATAGTTATATCTTTGTGTCAGAAACTGATAAAAGTAAGTTGTATGGGATTTTTTAGTTTTTTCTCAAAGGAAAAAAAAGAAACATTAGACAAAGGATTGTCTAAGACCAAAGAAAGTGTATTTGGAAAAATAGCACGTGCGGTGGCTGGAAAATCAAAGGTGGATGACGAGGTGCTGGACAATCTGGAAGAAGTGCTTATTACGTCTGATGTGGGAGTAGAAACTACGCTGAACATTATCAAGCGCATTGAAACCAGAGTGGCAAAGGATAAGTATGTGAATACACAGGAGCTGAACAATATCCTTCGTGAGGAGATTGCGGCGTTGCTGATGGAAAACAATACGGTGGATGCTGCCGATTTTGATGTGCCTCAGGATAAGACTCCTTATGTGATTATGGTGGTAGGCGTGAACGGAGTAGGAAAAACGACGACTATCGGTAAGCTGGCTTATCAGTTTAAAAAAGCCGGGAAAAAGGTCTATCTGGGTGCCGCAGATACTTTCCGTGCCGCAGCTGTAGAACAGCTTGACATCTGGGGAGAACGTGTGGGTGTACCGGTAATAAAACAGAAAATGGGAGCTGACCCTGCTTCAGTAGCTTTTGATACGCTGAGTTCTGCCAAGGCTAATAATGCTGACGTGGTAATCATTGATACGGCAGGACGTTTGCACAATAAGATTGGTTTGATGAACGAGCTGACAAAAATCAAGAACGTGATGAAAAAGGTGGTACCCGATGCACCTCATGAAGTGTTGCTGGTACTGGACGGCTCTACCGGGCAGAATGCATTCGAACAGGCCAAACAGTTTACTTTGGCTACAGAAGTAACCGCCATGGCTATCACCAAACTTGACGGAACAGCCAAGGGTGGAGTAGTGATTGGAATTTCCGACCAGTTTAAGATTCCGGTGAGATACATCGGTCTGGGAGAAGGTATGGAAGACCTGCAGATATTCCGTCGCCGTGAGTTCGTAGATTCATTGTTTGGCTCAACCACTGAAAAATGAGAAAGAATACAATCGATATAATTACTTTAGGATGCTCGAAAAATCTGGTAGATTCCGAAAAGCTGATGAAGCAGCTGGAAGCTAATGGATACAAGGTGACACATGACAGCGACCATCCGCAGGGAGAAGTTGCCGTTATCAATACGTGTGGCTTTATTGGCGATGCCAAAGAGGAATCTATCAACATGATTCTGGAGTTCTGTCAGGCAAAGGAAGAAGGACGCTTGAAGAAACTTTATGTAATGGGCTGTTTGTCGGAACGTTACCTGAAGGACCTGCAGATGGAAATTCCGCAGGTCGACAAATTCTATGGGAAGTTCAACTGGAATGAACTTTTGGCCGATTTAGGAAAGGCCTATCATTCTGAATTTGCCATTGAGCGTCATCTGACGACTCCGAAGCATTATGCATACCTGAAAATATCAGAAGGTTGCGACCGCAAGTGTTCTTATTGCGCCATTCCTATCATTACCGGTAAACATGTGTCTCGTCCTATGGAAGAAATTCTGGACGAAGTGCGCTTGCTGGTTTCCGAAGGGGTGAAAGAATTTCAGGTCATTGCACAGGAACTGACCTATTACGGAGTGGATTTGTATAAAAAACAGATGTTGCCGGAGCTGATAGAGCAGATGGCACATATACCGGGTGTGGAATGGATTCGTCTGCATTATGCCTATCCCGCTCATTTCCCGGAAGATTTGTTCCGCGTAATGCGTGAAAATGATAATGTATGTAAGTACATGGACATTGCCTTGCAGCATATCAGCGATAACATGCTGCAAAAGATGCGTCGCCATGTGACGAAGGCAGAAACCTATCAGCTGATAGAGAAATTCCGTAAGGAAGTGCCTGGCATTCATTTACGTACTACATTGATGGTAGGTCATCCAGGTGAAACGGAGCAGGATTTTGAGGAACTGATGGAATTTGTCCGCACGGCACGTTTTGACCGTATGGGGGCATTTGCTTATTCGGAAGAAGAAGGAACTTATTCTGCCAAGCATTATAAGGATGAGATTCCGCAGGAAGTCAAGCAGCAGCGTTTGGATGCATTGATGGAATTGCAGCAGGAAATCTCTGCCGACTTGTCTCATCGCAAGATTGGACAGGAATTCAAGGTAATCATCGACCGCAAGGAAGGCGATTACTATATCGGCCGTACACAGTTTGATTCACCGGAAGTCGATCCGGAGGTGTTGATAAAAGTGGAAAATCACCGCTTGAGAATCGGCAGTTTCCATCGGGTAAAAGTGTACGATGCAGATGATTTTGATTTGTATGCTACAATCGTAAAATAAAATGACAAATAAGGAATTCATAGAAGAATTGTCCCGCCGTCTGGATAAAACCGAGAAAGATACAGCCTCCTTGGTTAGTTCTTTCACGGAGTGCTTGTCGCAGACATTGCAGGAAGATAAGATAGTGAATTTGCAAGGCTTCGGTTCCTTTGAGGTGAAAAAGAAAATGGAACGTATTTCTGTGAATCCTGTCACTAAGCAGCGCTTTTTGGTGCCTCCCAAATTGGCGTTAGCTTTTAAGCCAAGTGCTGTTTTGAAAGAAAAGTTTAAAAACATTTCATCGGATGAGTGATAAAATAACTTTACAGGAACTTGTGGAGTCGTTTGCCCGGAAATGCCAGTTGGACCCTGCAGAGGCTGCATTGTTTGTGAAGGAGTTCTTGAATTTGATTGAAGAAGCCTTGGCAAGAGACAAGTACGTAAAGGTTAAAGGATTAGGTACTTTTAAGCTTATAAACATTGAAGCTCGAAAAAGTGTAGATGTAAATACAGGGGAGTCGATAGAGATAAAGGAGCACACACGTGTGTCTTTTGTTCCGGAAACTGGATTGAGGGACTTGATAAATAAACCTTTTGCGCATTTTCAGTCTGTTCTGCTTAATGATGATGTGCATTTTGAAGACCTTCCCGATGAAGGTAGTGTATCGGAAGTAAACGAGGAAGGAGAAGAGATTTCAGAAGCCATTTCGGATGATGAAAAGGATGGCTTACCGGAAACGGAAGAGATGCTTTCGGAAGCTGAAACTGGTATTGCCGCTACTGTATTAGTAGAGGAAGAACAAAAGAATGAAGTGGTGGAGGATACTGAACAAGTAACTGTAGTACAAGAGGATGCGCCTTCGGATGAAACAACAGCTTCTACAGAAGCTGGTACTGGGATAAAAGAACCGGCTGAAGAGAAAAAGAATATACCCTGGTGTATGATTGCTTCCATCTTGCTGGTGGGTATTTTTATAGGAGGAATCGTGACATGGGTATTGACCTCGGGCCGACGGTATATTCCGGAACAAGTGGTAGAGAAACTGATGAATGAAACGCAGAAAACGCCTGCGCCTGTGGTTTCGGACTCCTTGCAGGTGGCTGATACTTTAGTTGTAAAAAAAGATTCTTCTTTGGTACAGAAGAAGGATACCTTGAAAACCGTCGCGAAGAAAGGAGAAAAAACTCCCGTAGCTTCTACGTCTGTACCGAAAAGGGAAACCTTAGCCGATACGGTTGAATACCAGATAACTGGAAATCAGGGCTCATATACCCTTAAACCAGGGGAGAGCCTGGTACGTGTGGCCCTGAAATTCTACGGAAATAAAAAACTATGGCCTTATCTGGTGAAGCACAATAAGGCTATTATCAAAAATCCGGATAACGTGCCGGTGGGTACCACAATTCAGATTCCGCAACTTACTCCTAAAAAATAACGAGAGGCCTTGTTTCAATTCAAACAAGGCCTTTTTAATTTTCTTTAGTTCAATAAGCCTTAAAAGGCGAAACCCGTCTATATTTTTTTATCAAAATTTATTGTGCCTGTTAAGGGAATACCTTAATTTTGGGGTGTCTTTTTAGATATATGTTTTGAAAGGGCATTTTTTAATGAAAAAAAAGAGAACTAAAATAGAAGAAAATTATGGCTGAAGCTATTGACATTCGTGAATTGAATGAACGAATCGAACGCCAGAGCGCGTTTGTAACAAACCTGATGGAGGGAATGAATCAGGTAATCGTAGGTCAAAAACATCTTATCGAATCTTTATTGATTGGGTTGCTTTCTGACGGACATATTCTGCTGGAAGGTGTTCCGGGATTGGCAAAGACCTTGGCAATCAAAACCCTTGCTTCATTGATCGATTCAAAATACAGTCGTGTGCAGTTTACTCCTGACTTGCTGCCGGCCGATATTATCGGTACGATGATTTACAGTCAGAAGGATGAGCAGTTCGTTGCCAACAAAGGACCGGTTTTTGCCAACTTTGTACTGGCCGATGAAATTAACCGTGCGCCGGCTAAAGTACAGAGTGCCTTGCTCGAGGCCATGCAGGAACGTCAGGTGACACTGGGTAAGCAGACTTTTGCACTTCCGAAGCCTTTCCTGGTAATGGCTACGCAGAACCCGATTGAGCAGGAAGGTACTTATCCGTTGCCTGAAGCGCAGGTAGACCGTTTCATGCTGAAGGTGATTATTGATTATCCGAAGCTGGAAGAAGAAAAGAAGATTATCCGTCAGAACATCAACGGAGAACGTACGGAAGTTCGTCCTATTTTGAAGGCTGAAGACATTATTGCTGCCCGCGAAGTGGTTCGTCAGGTATATCTGGATGAAAAGATTGAACAGTACATTGCAGATATCGTATTTGCTACCCGTTATCCGGAAAAATACGACTTGAAAGAACTGAAGGGCTTGATTGGCTTTGGAGGTTCTCCTCGTGCTTCTATCAACCTGGCACTGGCTGCACGCAGTTACGCTTTCATCAAACGTCGTGGATACGTGATTCCGGAAGATGTGAGATTCGTGGCTCATGACGTGCTTCGTCACCGTATCGGACTGACTTATGAAGCAGAAGCTACCAACGTGACTTCTGATGAAATCGTCAGCAAGATTCTGAACAAGGTTGAAGTGCCCTGATGCGCTGATACCCGTAACGGTTACAGACGGGGAAGAGAGTCCCCGTCGGCTTTTATTCGCAGTCGGAAGGCTGCATGATTATAAATGACTAAGCTGTGTTCCTTTGGTTGCTCCAGGGGAACACGGTCAAATATTAAAGGAATGGAGACAAGTGAACTTTTAAAGCGTGTCCGTCAGATTGAAATCAAGACCCGGGGACTTTCGAGCAATATTTTTGCCGGTCAGTATCATTCGGCCTTCAAGGGGCGTGGTATGGCCTTTTCAGAGGTCCGCGAGTATCAGTATGGGGATGACGTGCGCGATATTGACTGGAATGTGACCGCTCGCTTCGACAAACCATTCGTGAAAGTCTTTGAGGAAGAACGTGAACTTACGGTCATGTTGCTGGTGGACGTGTCCAACAGTTTGGACTTTGGTACCATTCAGCAGCTGAAGAAAGAAATGGTGACGGAGATTGCGGCTACAATCGCCTTTTCCGCCATTCAGAACAATGATAAAATCGGCGTGATTTTCTTTTCCGACCGTATCGAGAAATTTATCCCTCCCAAGAAGGGTCGCAAGCATATTCTGTATATCATTCGTGAACTGCTTGATTTTAAGCCGGAAAGTCAGCGCACCAATTTGCAGTGTGCCATTGAGTACCTGACGAATGTGCTGAAGAAACGCTGTACGGCCTTTATGCTGAGCGACTTTATTGACGAACGTGATTTCCAGAATGCATTGACGATTGCCAACCGAAAACACGATGTGGTGGCTGTGCAGGTGTACGACCGTCGTATGGAAGAACTTCCGGACGTGGGACTGATGCACGTGCGTGATGCGGAAACCGGTCATGAGCAGTGGATTGATACTTCGTCGAAGGCATTGCGCAATGCACATCATGCCTGGTGGAAGGAAAAACAGCAGAAGCTGAATGACACATTTACTCACAGCAATGTGGATTCTGTATCTGTACGTACAGATCAGGATTATGTGAAGGCATTGCTGAATTTATTTGCAAAACGAAACTGACAGTTGACATGAGACATCTCTTATTATACTACTCAAAAATGATAAAGGCATGTTGCTGTGCTGTGTTGATTTTATGCTGTGCAACGGGCTTGAAAGCCCAGCAGGTGACGGTGGAAGCTACCATCGATTCCTTGCAGTTGCTCATTGGTGAGCAGGCGAAAATCAAATTGCAGGTCAGCATGGATGCCAACCAGAAATTGCGTCTGCCGTTGCTGCGTGATACGCTGGTCAGGGGAGTGGAGATTCTGGATGTGGCCAAGCCCGACACGCAGTTGCTGAACGACAACAAGCGCTGGCTGGTGTCACAAGAATATACAGTGACTTCTTTTGATTCGGCTCTGTATTATCTTCCGCCGTTTGAGGTGCTGGTCAATGACAAGGCTTACCGTTCAAAGGCCTTGGCATTGAAAGTGTATTCCATTCCGGTGGATACCTTGCACCCCGACCAGTTTTTTGGTCCGAAGTCCATTCAGGAAGTACCTCTTACCTGGGAAGACCTGGCACCGATGGTATATTCCATCCTGTTGCTGATTGCTTTGGGAGTGGTGACGGCCTTCTTTATCATTCGCTATCGTGACAATAAGCCTATCATCAAGATTATCAAGGTAGAACCTAAACTTCCGCCTCACCTGGCTGCCATGAAGAAGATTGAAACTATCAAGGCAGACAAGGTGGCCAAGCGTGAAGATCCGAAAGCTTATTATACGGAACTGACCGATGTCATCCGTATATATATAAAGGAGCGTTTCGGATTCAATGCCATGGAAATGACGTCTGCGGAAATTATCGAGCGTCTGTTGGAGGAGAAGGACAAAGAATCTATCCACGACCTGAAGGTGATGTTTGAAACAGCCGACCTGGTGAAGTTTGCGAAATATGCGCCGCTGATGAATGAAAACGACATGAACCTGGTGAATGCGGTAGATTTCATCAACCAGACTAAGATAGAGGAAGATCCGAACGCCAAGAAGGAGCCGACGGAAATCAAAGTGGAGGAGAAGCGTTCCAAACAGGGACGAATTGCCTTGCTGTGCAGCATTGCCATTACGGGTGTGGCCGCACTGATTGCTTTGTATTTGTCTGTGCGCCATATCATCGACCTCTTTTTCTAATTTAATAATGAATTGAGACTATGATTTTTGCGAATATAGAATATCTGTTTCTGCTCTTGCTGCTGATTCCGTATATCGTGTGGTACGTGATGCGCCGCAAGAAGACGGAACCGACCATGCAGGTATCTACCACACGGATGTACATGCAGGCTCCGCGCAGTTGGAAGATTTATTTGCTGCATGCGCCGTTTGTGCTTCGTATCCTGACGTTTGTGATGATTGTGCTGGTACTGGCACGCCCGCAAACTACCGATAACTGGCAGAACACGGAGATTGAAGGTATTGACATCATGCTGGCGGTCGACGTGTCGACCAGTATGCTGGCTGAAGATTTGAAGCCGAACCGTATTGAAGCGGCCAAGCAGGTAGCGGCAGAGTTTATCAACGGACGTCCGAATGATAATATCGGTCTGACTATCTTTGCGGGAGAAGCATTTACGCAGTGCCCGCTGACAGTAGACCACGGAGTACTGTTGAATTTGTTCCAAAGTGTGAGCTGCGACATGGTACAGCGCGGAATGATTGAAGACGGTACAGCACTGGGTATGGGACTGGCCAACGCGGTGAGTCGTCTGAAAGACAGCAAGGCCAAGTCGAAGGTAGTTATCCTGCTGACGGATGGTGTGAACAATCGGGGAGACATTTCTCCGCTTACTGCGGCCGAAATAGCCAAGCAGTTTGGTATCCGTGTGTATACCATCGGTGTAGGAACTAACGGTACGGCACCTTATCCGATGCAGACGTACGCTGGTGTGCAATATGTACAGATGCCGGTGGAAATCGACGAACAGACCATGAGCCAGATTGCCGGAACAACTAATGGAAATTATTTCCGTGCTACCAGCAATACGAAGCTGAAGGAAGTGTACCGTGAAATTGACAAACTGGAAAAAACGAAACTGAACGTGAAGGAATTCAGCAAACGTGAAGAAGCCTATGCGGTGTTTGCACTGATTGCATTCCTGAGCATCTTGCTTGAAATTCTTTTGCGGAATACAGTTTTGAAGAAAATACCTTAAAATAAGAAGTCATGTTTCGATTTGGAGAACCTCAATATTTGTATTTACTGATCGTGCTGCCCTTGCTGGCTGTGTTCTATTTTTATTCGAACTATCGCCGTCGCAAGAAGTTGCGCGAATATGGTAGTCCGGAGTTGCTGGCACATCTTATGCCGGATGTGTCGAAATATCGTCCGGACGTAAAATTTTGGCTGACGCTTTCTGCGCTGGCCATGGTTATTTTCATGCTGGCTCGTCCGCAGTTCGGTTCAAAGATGGAAACGGTGAAGCGTCAGGGTGTGGAAACGGTGGTGGCACTGGATATTTCAAACTCTATGCTGGCACAGGATGTCACTCCTAGCCGTCTGGAAAAATCGAAGAAGCTGATTTCCCGTCTGGTAGAGACCTTCAACAACGATAAAGTGGCCATGATTGTGTTTGCAGGTGAAGCTTTCACACAGCTCCCGATTACGAGCGACTATGTATCGGCCAAGATGTTTCTGGAGACGATTTCTCCTTCCTTGATTACCACACAGGGTACGGACATCCGCGGCGCCATCGACCTGGCTATGAAGAGTTTCACTCCGAATGAAGGGGTAGGACGTGCCATCGTGCTGATTACCGATGGTGAGAACCACGAAGGAGGAGCTATCGAGGCTGCTCAGGAGGCTGCCAAGAAGGGTATGCGTGTATTTGTATTAGGAGTAGGTTTACCCGACGGTTCACCTATTCCGGTGGAAGGTACCAATGAATTCCGTCGCGATAAGGATGGTAATGTGGTAGTGACCCGTCTGAACGAGCAGATGTGTCAGGAGATTGCTAAAGCCGGAAACGGTATTTACGTGCGTGTAGACAATACCAACAATGCCGAAAGGGCACTGAATGCGGAAATAAACAAACTGGCGAAGGCGGATGTAGAGACACAGGTCTTTACGGAGTTCGACGAGCAGTTCCAGGTGCTGGCCTGGCTGGCTATTCTTTTGCTGGCTGCCGACCTGATGATTCTGAACCGCAAGAATCCGCTCTTCAAGAATGTGAAACTCTTTAAATGAAACTGGAGATGAAAGTGAAAGGATATATTCTGTGTATGTGTCTGGCCCTGACTGCCGTGGCCGGATACGGACAGAAAACAGACCGTGATTATCTGCGAAGCGGCAACAAGCTTTACAAGGACAGTTTGTTTGTCAAGGCGGAAGTAGACTACCGGAAGGCGCTGGAGCTGAATCCCAAGTCGGCCGATGCCATGTACAATCTGGGAAATGCGCTGATGATGCAGGAAAAGGCCAAAGAGGCTATGGAGCAGTTTGATGCAGCGTCTCGTTTGGAAAAGGACAAGAAGAAGCTGGCACAGATTTACCACAATATGGGAGTCATTTTGCAGTCGTCCAAACAGTTGCCGCAGTGTATTGAAGCCTATAAGCAGTCCTTGCGCAACAATCCGAAGGATAATGAAACCCGCTACAACCTGGCACTGGCGCAGAAGCAGTTGAAAGATCAGCAGCAGAACCAGCAGAATCAGGACCAGCAGCAAAACAAGCAGGACCAGAAGCAGGATGACAAGCAGCAGAACAAGGACCAGCAAGACCAGAACAAGAAAGAACAGCAGCAGAATCCGCAGCAACAGCAGCAAAACCAGAACCAGATGTCGAAGGAAAATGCCCAGCAGTTGCTCAACGCCGTGATGCAGGACGAAAAGAACGTGCAGGATAAGGTGAAGAAGCAGATTCAGGTGCAGGGACGCAAGCTGGAAAAAGACTGGTAAGGCTGGAAGCAATGAAGAACAAATGAATAATTATAAATAACAGAATAATGCGAAAGATAATATTCTTACTTTTTACGATACTTGCGGCGTGGCAGGTGAAAGCTGCCGACAAGGTACGCTTTGTGGCAGAAGCTGCCGACGTGGTGGTAAGCGGTGACCAGGTGCGCCTGGTATTCACGGTCAATTCGCAAGACATCAAGGATTTCCGTGCTCCTTCCATCAAGGGCTTTGACGTGCTGATGGGACCGAGCCGCTCTCAGCAGAGCAGTATTCAGATTATCAACGGAAAGCGTACATCGAACAGTTCTACGGCGTTCACTTATATCCTCTTGGCAGGAAATCCTGGTACGTATACCATTCCGGCAGCCAGTGTAGAGGTAAATGGAGAGAAAGTCTTTTCCAATGCCATTTCCATCAAGGTGCTTCCGCAGGACCAGACCTCGGGGAATAGTGGCAACAACGGAGGAGGCAGTGCTTCTTCTTCACGCAGCCAGGCAGCAGGTAGCCGTATCTCAGCCAATGATTTGTTTATCACGGCTACAGCCAGCAAGACCACCGTACACGAGCAGGAAGCCATTCTGCTGACTTATAAGGTATATACCGTGGTGAATCTGCGTCAGTTGTATGGCAAGATGCCCGATCTGAAGGGTTTCCATACGCAGGAGGTAGAATTGCCGCAGCAGAAGACTTTCACACTGGAACATTATAAAGGACGGAACTACAATACGACTGTATGGAGTCAGTATGTGCTGTTCCCGCAACAGACGGGTAAACTGGAAATCCCTTCCATTACATTTGATGGGGTGGTTGCCCAGCAGACCATTTCGGACGACCCGTTTGATGCTTTCTTCAATGGCGGAGGATACGTGGAAGTGAAGAAGAAAATTACGACTCCGAAAGTAGTGATTAACGTGCAGCTGCTTCCTGCCAAACCGGCCGGATTCTCTGGAGCAGTGGGTGAGTTTAAACTGGCATCGTCTATCAATGCGACTGACGTAAAGACCAACGATGCTGTGACTATTAAACTGACACTGAGCGGTACAGGAAACATGAAGCTTATCGGTACACCGGAAGTAAAATTCCCGCAGGATTTCGAAATCTATGACCCGAAAGTGACCGATGATTATAAGCTGACCAACAGCGGACTGACGGGTACGAAGACATTCGAATATCTGGCGATTCCGCGTCATGCCGGCAACTTTACGATTCCGGCAATAGAATTTACCTACTTTGACCTGAAGAGCAACAGCTACAAGACCCTGAAAACAGAGGCTTACAACCTGAAGGTTGCCAAAGGACAGGGAAATGCCGATCAGGTGATTTCAGACTTCACCAACAAGGAGAGCGTGAAGATGCTGGGTAAGGATATCCGCTTCATTAAGTTGGGCGATTCTTCACTTCGTCCGAAGGGAGACTTTTTCTTCGGCACCGTGGGATATTACCTGTGCTACCTGATTCCGTTGCTGCTGTTCGTTGTCTTTGCAGTGATTTATCGCCAGAAAGCCCTTGAAAATGCCAACGTGGCGAAGGTGAAGACCAAGAAAGCCAACAAGGTGGCTACCCGCCGTATGAAACTGGCTGGTAAGTTGCTGGCAGAAAACAAGAAGAATGAGTTCTATGACGAAGTGCTGAAGGCTTTGTGGGGATACATCAGCGACAAGCTCAGTATTCCGGTATCTCAGCTGTCGAAAGACAACATTGAAGCCGAACTGACCAACTACGGTGTGCAGGAAGCCTTGATTGCCGAGTTCATCGGTGTGCTCAACGAATGTGAATATGCACGTTATGCTCCGGGCAACGAGAACGAGGCGATGGACAAGGTATATTCCGCTTCTGTGGAAGTCATCAGTAAAATGGAAAACAGTATCAAACATTAAAACGGATAGGAGAGCAGACTAAATATGAAGAAATTATCTTTATTATTGATAGGCCTGATTGGGTATATTCAGTTTGCCGTGGCAGCTACCACAAAAGCGGAAGCTGACGAAGCATACCAGAAGGAAAAGTTCAGCGAGGCAGCGTCCTTGTATGAAGAAATCCTGCAGACGCAGGGGGAATCGGCCGACATCTATTATAATCTTGGAAACGCGTACTTCAAGCTGAAGAATACGGCCAAGGCAGTGCTCAACTACGAACGGGCCCTTCTCCTGAATCCGGGAGATGCGGATATTCGCTTTAATCTGGGCATGGCACGCAGCAAGACGGTGGACAAGATTACGCCTACTGCCGAGGTGTTCATCGTGACATGGTATAAATCGCTGGTCAACATGATGAGCGAACAGAGCTGGGGCTATGTGGGAATTTTCTCGTTCATTCTTTTGCTGATAGGAGTCTCTTTTTATATCTTCGGCAACCGCCTTTGGATAAAGAAAACCGGATTCATCGGAGCGGTGGTATTTCTGATTGTGACGGTGTGCAGCAATATTTTTGCCAGTGAACAGAAAGCGGAGCTGGTAGACCGTACGGGAGCCATTGTGATGGAGCCGACAATCAATGTCAAGAGTACGCCGAACGAAAGCGGAACCGACTTGTTTGTGTTGCATGAAGGTACGAAAGTCTTCATCGAGGACAATTCGATGAAAGGCTGGAAGGAAATCCGCCTGGAAGACGGCAACAAAGGCTGGGTGAAGACGGAAGCAATTGAAATCATTTAATTCAGATAAGCATAAATGGCAGACATACAGCAACTCATAGAGGCCGACAAGGCTTTGCTACTTTCTCTTAACGGAAGCGACTCCTTGTTCTGGGATGGATTCATGTGGACAGTGACAGACACTAAGACATGGATTCCGGCCGTACTGGTGTTGCTGTATGTCGTGTTTAAGAATAACCGTGTGCCGCAAGGAATAGTCATCACGCTGATGTTTGCTTTGTGCGTTACGCTGGCCGATCAGTTTGCGTCGGGACTCTGCAAGCCTTATTTTGCCCGTTTTCGTCCCACTCAGGACCCTGAACTGATGTACCTGGTGCAGACGGTGAACGACTATCGGGGAGGCTTGTATGGATTTATCTCCAGCCATGCCGCCAATACCTTTGCCGTAGCGATGTTTGCTTCGTTGCTGGTGCGCTATCTGCCTTTCACCTGCATGATGTTTCTGTGGGCAATGATTCCCTCGTACTCACGTATGTATTTAGGTGTCCATTATCCCGGCGATATTTTGTGCGGGGCAGTGGCCGGATCGGTTGTCGGTGTGCTTGTGTACCTGCTGTACGCACGTCTGCGCAAGAAATTCTTCGATTGTCCGCAGTATATCTCCACCCAATACACCAAGGGCGGATATACCAAGGATGACATATCCATTCTGCATGCCACACTGCTACTGACTTATCTCTATGCGATAATCGGAGGAATGATAGTGGCAAAAGGTCTGCATTTCTGACCAGAAAGTAAGATATTTTCGAAAAAAACAGTTGGAAAGTTTGTGCTGTCACAATCTTTTGCTATATTTAAATCGATATTAAAAACAACATTTTGTCTAACACTTAATTATGACTACTATGAACAGAACAATAACCTTTAACGAACTTCGTAAAATCAAAGATTCTTTGCCCGCGGGAAGCATGCATCGCATTGCGGATGAGTTGAATCTCAGCGTGGAAACGGTGCGTAATTTCTTTGGCGGACATAACTTCAAGGACGGAAAAAGCGTAGGTATCCATCTCGAACCAGGGCCTGACGGCGGACTGGTGATGCTTGACGATACTACGGTACTCGATAAGGCAATAGCCATTCTGAAGGAAGAACAACGCGCTTGATATAAGATAAGGGCTGTAACAAGAGAGTGGGAGAGTATCCGTTCCTGTTACGGCCCTTATTGTTTATTCGATAATATGATATTAACCTAAAAATGCAGAAGCCATGGAAGAAAAACTTGTAACACTGGCCATTCTTACTTATTCTAAAGCCCAGATTCTAAAGAATGTGCTTGAAAATGAAGGAATTGAGGCTTGCATCCATAATGTCAACCTGATTCAGCCTGTCATTTCTTCGGGCGTGAGAATACGCATCCGCGAAAGTGATCTGCCCAGGGCATTGAAAATCATTGAAAGTTCTGCGTGGTTGGCCGAAGATGTGGTCAATGAGGAAAAAACGGAAGAAAAGCATGGTAAGCAGGTGCTGATACCGGTCGACTTTTCCGATTATTCGATGGCTGCCTGTGAATTCGGTTTCAATTTTGCAGCCAAGATACAGGCAGAAGTAGTGCTGATGCACGTGTATTTCAGTCCGGTATACATGCCGAGTTTGCAGTATGCGACAGAAAACTACGGGTTGCCGATGGAACATGAACTGGGCATCAAGAGCATGCTTGATAGTATCCATGAACAACTTAACAATCTGATAAACAGTATTAAAGAACGGATTCAGAAAGGAGAACTTCCTGATGTGAAGTACACTTGCACTCTAAAAGAAGGTGTACCGGAAGAAGAAATCCTGCATTATGCCCGCGAGGAAAAGCCGCTCATAATCATTATGGGAACGCGCGGAAAAGGTGAGAAGGAAATGGATCTTATCGGTAGTGTAACGGCCGAAATCATCGACCGTAGTCCGGTATTTGTCTATGCCATCCCCAAAAATGCACAGAAGAAAAACTTCGATGAAATCCATAAGGTGGCATTCTTTACCAGCTTTGACCAGCGCGACTTGATTGCATTCGACTCACTGGTAACGACTTTCAAGGATTATCATTTTGAAGTATCGTTCATCCATCTGAGCGACAATGCGCAGAAGCGTACGTGGAATGAAATCAAGCTGGTGGGCATCCAGGAATATTTCAAGAAGCAATATCCGCAGCTGACAATTGATTACGACATGTTGGGCGGAGAAAGTCTGCTCAGCAATTTGGACGAATATGTCAAGGAGAAAGGCATTGACGTGCTGTGTCTGTCAAATTACAAGCGGAACGTCTTTGCACGTTTGTTTAATCCCAGCATTGCCCGTCGGATGATTTTCCATTCCAACACGCCGATTTTGGTGATTAAATAAAGTTTTGTCTTAGAAAAACGAATTCTCAGGGGGGCCGTTCCCATCTTGTATGGATTCGGCCCTTGTTCTTATGATTTGCAGAATCGGCAATATCAAGCCCTAAGAACGAATAAAAATGGTTTTTTTAGATCATCTGTTTATTGATGTATAGAATCGTGCGAATAAGGCCTCAAAAAACGCAAGTACATTCATATCAAAACGCCTTTGCGTTTCAAACGTCCTTGTGTTTTTAACTCAAACGCACTTGCGTTTAAATCAAAACGCTTAGGCGTTTTCCTTTAAATATACTTACGTTTTTTGATAAACGTATAATGAATATAATCCGTATTATGTTTAATTAGAAAAATAGCATTCGTAAGCATCCGGTAAGCATCCGCCTATTGGGTGTAAATATACAAAATATAATTTAGTCCCCCATTTTATTGGGGATTTTTTCGTATATTTGTATTGCCCATTATGAACCTACATTTCGCATCTTCATATCGTGTAATCCGTAAAGTCGGATTCAGAGCGGTTCTCTGTGGGCGCACGATATGAAGATGCGAACTATTTTTATGCATTCATCAACAAAAGAAAGATTTGAATTAATATCAGATATTGAAGTGATTTAAACTTTTCTTTTCCTTGCACATTTTCTCAATAGCATAACGGAAA